>Ga0068855_100001617_pt1 | contig 28278 bp, 28 predicted proteins | sample KBSCornC52_FD_66592 | JGI IMG/M metagenome (GOLD analysis project Ga0068855, IMG submission 66592) | Corn rhizosphere microbial communities from Kellogg Biological Station, Michigan, USA - KBS Corn C5-2 | ecosystem: Host-associated > Plants > Roots > Rhizosphere > Soil ... | reverse complement strand
AACTGTTCGTCTCCGCGACTATCGCTCTCGAACTGGCCGATTTGCAACGGCACGCGATCTGAGTACGCATCGCCCACGGCGCCGAACAAGATCTCTGGATCTTCGACATAGCCTCTGCGCTGCAACACCCCGTGAAGTTGTGGCAGCTTTTGCTGCAATACCCGGGGAATATCGCCCATCGAACCAGTGACGTCGAACAGAATGACGATAGGTGTCGCGTTCGGGTGTTCTGCCGAATCGAGTGCTTCGCGCACGTTTTCGCCAAGCGAATTCGGCGCACTTGGGTCGAGGTCCGAATGGACATGCCAACTGCTGCGCGGCCTGCTGCGCAGGTCGCTGTCGTAATCGAACGTCGGTTTGCCGGCAGCTGCTTTACTAGCAGCTCGTCTTGTGAAATCCGACACGGTCCAGCCTCCGCTACCCATTTCTGGCCAACCTTTCTTCCCTTTTCGGGATGCCATGCCTACCTACGCATGCTGAAAACATGAAAGCGCCGCGGATAAAACGGCTCTCCCATTTGCTCGAGCAGCTCGTCGAATTCGCCGAGCAACTGCCAAGCATCGTCCGGCCGTGCCGTCTGGCCAGTCGCCAAACAGCCCTTGAAGAACGCGCGCAACGCGCGTGGCACAGTATCAGGCACATTTCCCGTAACCGGGTTGCCTCCCATCAGCCAAACCATGCAGCGTGCCGCCAGAGCGATATCGGTTGCCGCACTCGGTGGCTGCTTTTGCAGCACTTCGTACGGATACCACGTACGGTAGGTTTCGGCTATCGCCTTGATCGGTGGATAGCTAACGTTTTCCCGTACCGAGTAACACCAGTCAACGAGTACGAGGCCGTGCTGTTCGGGCAAGATCATGACGTGCTGCGGTAGAACCGCGCCGTGGATGACACCCATACTGTGGGCATAGCCAAGTACCAGTAGCAGACGTCGCCAGATCCATGCCATGTCGCGCGGGTCAATACCGCTTGGGTACGCTGCGTTCACTTGCGTGAGGTCGCAAAACCCGTCAAGCATCGCTAGAACGTTGACAGACCGGGCGGCCTGATGGGGCTCGCTGTAAGCGAACGAATCGACAAGCTCCGGAATAAATGGATACCGTTTCGGGTCGCCGTCCGGCCCGCGCAAATGCTTCAGTGCGGCGGCCTCCACTTTCAGGAGATCGTTATCGGCTACGTCCCGAGTAATCTTGACGATTGTCCGCCACGAGGGTTCTCCTTTCGAGGTCGTGAGTGCCATATAGCAGTCACACAGATCACCGCCGGCTTGTGTGCGGAGCAGCTGGTGCTCGGCACGTCTGGTGGTGATGGTCGCAAGCGGGGCAGTCTGCCCATAGACATCGTGCTCGAGTGCTTTCAACGCCTCGGTGTACAGCTGGTGCAGGCGAATGAACGCCGCTTCAGCCGTAGCTTTGTCCGCCGCGTCACTGTAACGGTCAGGATGGAGCACGAGCGCCAGTTCGCGGAAAGCCGCTTTCACCAGTTGGGCTTGGGCGTCGTTATCACCGCTCGAGGTACCAAACAGTGCCGTGTAGTCAGCCGCCGCGCAGACGCGCGATGACGCATCCGTCAGGTCCGTTGTCATAGTTGCTCCTTTGTCAAAGGGCGAGTGGTCCTATGCCACTCCAATCTCAGGCAGTTCCTCCTTTCGACTTGTGGCCGAACCTAGTGCAGGCTCAAAGCCATAAACCAGAAGAAACAATCAATCTTAGTGTGTTTTGTACACTAATATTGATAGTATCAGGTATACTCCTAATAGGTGTATTGTCAACACTATCTATAACGTCTAGGGCAGGGAGCCGGCCTAGAGCAAGCGGATTTCTAGCTTCTTCTACTATGGTGATACACCGACACATTGATACGGCTTCTTTCCCCGCCCCTGTTATTCTTAATGCTTAGCTTTGACTTTTTGTATATTTCATAGTATAATCGCGCAGTTCTTTGACAATTTACTAGAGAGGAGGTGACACGGCTTGCTTGAGCAAAGTCTCCGCGTAGAGTTAATCCACGCAACCACTGTCGACGTTCCCCCACCCGCCTGCATTGCCCAGATCAGTTGCGCAGACCAGCACGCTATTGTGCGTATTACTGGCGGATGCGCGAATATGGCCGAAGCAGACGCAGCGGCAATGGGAGAATTGTTCCGCAAGGCTTTTAGGGGCTTTGGCGGTGCTTTACTGATCGGCGGTACCCGCATGGTCAGCATAGCTAGCCCGCGAATTATCATTCCTGGCATTACCGAGGTAGGGCCACTTATCCGTCAGGATAATCCTTCCAGCGTATTGCTTGGAATAATCCCTTTCGCGGAAAGTGTAAGCTGGGATTTTGCAACCGGCGCTTTGGTCGTTGAACGATCGCGACTAACCGACCCTCATGGTACTGACGACGGCATGCGTATTCTCGTGCAGTCCTATATGGACGGCGTCGTAGTACTAGGGCAACACCTTCCTGACCTGCCATCGATCTGGCACGACGAAGCCTACTTCTGCGCTCGGATTACTGAGCCGCTCCGCCGACATGCGAACTGGTCTTCCGCACTCGTTGTCTACAACGGCGGCAATACCACGGAGTATGAGGCGCGGTTAATAGCCGAACAGCACTGGCCGGTTATTCTGGTACGTGGCTCCGGGCGCGCGGCAGACAAACTCGCTCAGGACGAGCAATTCCTTCGCGAATACCGAGACTGCGTAACTGTATGCAGCCTCACACCGAGTAGTCTGAAACGAGCCCTTGTAAAGGCTAAGGTTCTTGAGCCTAAGCCTCGGCAACGGCGTTCACAACGCACCCAAAAGGGCGGCGTCCATCTGATGATCGGCTAACAATCGAAAGAGGAGCAGCACGTGGACACTTTACTTGACGCAACACATCCCCACCGGGTTCCCGACACGATCGGCGCCGTCGACGTCATCGTTACCACCAGTTCCGCCCCTATCCTGCCGGCAATTCAGGCAAGAATGACTGCATCGCCAGCTCCAATTGCCTTGCGTATCGCAGGCGGCTGCAGCGGAATGAGTGATGACGACAAGCAAGATATGCTTGCTTGGTTTTACCGCAACATGCATGGCTTCAAGGGCTTGCTGTCCTCCGGCGGTACCCGCGATATCAAAGACGGCCGTCTTGACCCGATGGTCACCGACGTACCCGCCATGCTGGCGAGTGACCAGGTGCTCACCATCAGCACACTTCCGCTTGTCGGAACAATGCAACTCGTCGACGACAGCCGGCTACGCATTTCGCGAACGGATCAGTACGGCACGAGCCTAACCCACCCCAACCCTGGAGTGCACATGCTCGTGGTCGTCCAACACCCGCTCGGCACAGCGCTAGGCTGGGATGGAGATGTTCGGACATATTTCGATATGCTCAACATGTACCATCATCAGGGACACAGGAACCCATGGCAAGTCGGCCTCGTCGCCTGGAACGGTGGATCCGTTACCGAGCTCGAGATTAAGCTGGCAGCCCGCTACGGGTGGCCGGTCATTCTAGTCGAAGGCTCAGGCCGCGCAGCCGACAAGTTCATCACCGCGATGCGGGATGGCACGTTGGACCTGGCACAGAGCAATGAGCACTCGACGCCATACAACCCGCGAATCCACAACATCTATGTCGTCCGGCGCGACGAGCCAAACTCGTTACGAGCTCAGCTCGAAGCACTCAACCTCATGGTGTAACCTCTCTACGTTAAAGACATCTAGCGGATACCGCTTGAGATCTAGCCTATTGGCTATGAGCTTAAGTGGTATCCGCATTTTTATTTCTTATTCGCCGCAAAAGCGGGCTTTATGCTTTCCCCTTGCCCCATATTAGCCGATAGACTTTCAGCTTGTCCGGCAACTGGTTCAAATACGGGATGAACGGGAAGGCTAGCATCGTCAGGAGTAGCGAACCGAAGATGATGGCCGCGTCGCGATCGCCATTATCGTCGTTCGCGAGAACTGTATGATTCAGCACCCCGATCGGCAGAAGCCACCAGGCGCCTGGCGTGCCGCTCTTCTCTTCCCTGATCATGCCGTATTGGTCGGTTGTAATGTTCAAGGCCGTGGCTTTCTCCTCAAGGACGCCCGTGTCGGCCAGGAAGCGGTCTGAATACGTTGAGCCGTCGGCAAACGTGCTGTTGCCGCGGACATCGACAAGCGCCGCTTCGTACAAGCCCGACTGCGCCATAGCCGTCAAACTGCTGACAATATTCATGGCCGGACTCGTCGGCACCGCCGGCGTAACTTTCGCATTATCATTGTCACCCCCCGAAATAGTCAGAAGCAGCCTTCAGCTGGTTTTCCTGGACGACTGCTGGCTCCGCGGTAAAGACGCTGAGCTCATCAGTCTGCCCCGGTTGCGTCGACAGGTATTGGCGGTACGGGGCAATAATGTACACTTCGCGGGCACTATAGGTATATGGATCGATATTGTCGAGATACGTGGCCGTATCTGACGAGTCGTCAAACTCCGACACCAGCGTCTTGCCCATAAGCTTCGGGTCCTCCTGGGCAACAGTCTGGATTGTCGTCGGTTTGATGTATGGAGATGGCAAGAACATGGCCAGGGCCAGAATTAGTCCTATAGCAACGCCGCCGCGGACAAAAAGAACCTTGTGATTTGCTGGCACTGTCCTCACCTTGACATCGCTGCGGTACGGCTTAGCAATGCCCAGTACGCGCACCAGCAGGTAGTGCAGTCCCAGCAGCCCGACGATGGCCAGCGGGATAGCAACGATATGTATGCCGTATATCTGCCCGTAATTGAGCGGGTTCACAAACCAGCCAAGGCCGGCACCGTTATAGAAATCAGCCCCTTGCAGACTGCGCCACTGCGAAGAAAAGTCGCCCCGGAGCACGTAGCCGAACTCGGTTTCCGCCAGCACAACGAAGAGCATGAGCACTCCCAGCATCCAGGTTAGACGGCGTGGCTTCTTGAACCCGGAAGTAAAGAACACGACGAGCATGTGTAGCAGAATGAACAGCACGAAAGCCTGCGTGGCCCAGAGGTGGACGCTTCGCACGTAGCTCCCCGCAACATTTGTTAGCCACCAGGAGGGGCCGAATACCGACATCATGGTGCCGGTAACGAGCAGGATGAAGAACGCGATCATCGACAGGAAACCGAGCGAATAGAAGATCCTGTTGCCGTATGCCGGTATATCTTTGATCATCACCCCTTGTATACCTTGCAGTATTGGATGGGTACGCTTTGTCATGTTGTTGGTCCTCGCCCGTCTGGACTTATGAAAAACTTGGCTATTATTAAAACTCTTGTATTGTATTGTCCTTATGCTTGAAACATAACACTGTGACACGGATCATTGCTGTGCTTTGTTGCACAGTAGTATTGCAGCGTGTACTGAGGCTCATGCGCTCAGAATGGCCTGAAGCAGCTCTGGAAATTCTCTCGAGCCCAGATCATTGGCAGTAAAATGCGCCTTACTTTCGAACCATACAACCCGTAGGTCAACAATGTGTTTTTGCAGTATTTCAACCGTTTTAAGCACGCTGGCGTCATCGTTTTTCGATACGAATACAGTCAGAGACTTGGTGCGGTTTACAATGTTCGGGTCAATGTCAAACGTAAAAAAGTCAGCCGTGTCGGAAAGCGGGTTGTTATCAGGGTTAATCCAGGGGGCTACGAGGAATACTGCTCCGACCTTTACATTCTTGTTCTCGCTCAAGTAGCGCACGAGGAATCCTCCTCCGCAGCTATGGCCGACTAGGACAGTGTCATTTTGCAGATCGAATCTTTCAAATTCTCTTTTCCATTCCAGATAACGTGGGCGATATGGAAATGGCGGCTCGATAGCTACGGCATGAATATCTCTGAGGATTAGTTGGCGCTTGAGCCAGCTGAACCAGTGATCCTCGCTATTGCTCGGACGATTTTTATCGTAATGCTCGTCTTTGTCTGGTCGTCCTGGCACCAAAATTGCGTTCATACCAACAGCATAGCAAAGACGCGACCGAAAATAGTCCTTTTACGATTGTTGCGGGAGCAGGAGCGCTGTTCTTGACAGTCATTCCGTCGCTTTCTCCGAGCAAGCTCTGGCGAGAGCTCCTCATAAACGAACCTACAGCTATTGTCGGCTTCGCCGCCAAGTCGTAGAGCCGAGCCATGTTCCATGACCAAACAAAAGCCCGTCCAAAGACGGGCACTCGTTTTGGTTGCGTACGTGCAATCGAATTGGGACCTGATTAGCAGAGAACTTTTGAGGTGGCAAAGCCTCCGTTATTAGGCGGTCTCGTGCTGTTGCCCTAGTTCACGCTCCAGTGGTGGCAAGAAACCATTCTCATCTAGATTCTTTAGGATACCAACCGTAATCGGATTACGGTTCATGCATAGCATATACTTTCTAGCATTCTCACCAACTGGCATAATCAGCTTCTGATCGCGCAACTTTCTGATCGCTTGCGATACGTTAACGCGTGATACGTCTTTAGGAAATAGGTGCCTGAAGTCTGCAGCGCTGACAATGTTTCTCTCCACGCAGACTAAAAGCATATCCCTTTCCACCCTCTTAATCCGTTGCTTGCCATATGCGTATTCAATCGCAGGTATGATGATTTGCTTCTTGCTGAAATATTCATCCAAAAGCCGGTCAATTTTCTGGACTTCGCCACTTAAGCCACTTAGCATGTACTCGCACCAATCAAGAAGTCCGGTTTCACTAAGGTCGTCAGCCCCGGCGAGCTTGTCATAGTAAAGAAATTTATCATTACCAAACACGGCCGTAGGATCAAGAAGACGCGCCCCATCTCGGTCGATGTACCCAGCCTTTGCAAGCATCGCATAAGTCAGCAGTCGAACAACTCGCCCATTCCCATTACCAAATGGGTGTATCCACACAAACCGATGGTGAACCGATGCAATCTTAATAAGATCCATTTGGTGTGGGACGTCTTGGTTAATGAAACCGATCAGGCCCTTCATTAAATCACGTATATCCGCAGGGTGAGGTAACACATGATTGGAGTGCGTAATACGTCGTGGCTCGGTACGATAAGCTCCTGGTCTAGAATCACCCTCTCCCTGAGGAGACGGCGTCAGGCCATCTACCACCATCCTATGTAAATTAAGGATAAACTCTTCGTTTATTATTATGTCGCCAAGATTCTGCGCCTCAATCTGCCGTATACCTTCTTCAACATTGAGAATCATTTTTATATTTTCATCGTTATTGGCAGCACTTCCATCTTCTCTTGCGGCCTCAATAAAACCAGCAATCGTAGTATTGTTTCCTTCGATGCGAGCCGATGTTACGCTTTCTACTGTTTGAAACAGGTTCTTTAGACCGAAGAATATCCAGGGAGGTGTTGTACCCGTCAGATACTTAGTTCTCAGGGGTTCAAGTTCGACAACTAGCTTAACCACGTCAGACTCCAGAATTGGCTTAGGGAGTACAAAGAGATTATTCCGGCTTGATGCTGACATTATGTATTACGCCTTCTTAAACTTGTATATCGCTAATGTAGTTTATGTAAGTAAATAAGTCAAGCTATATCTGTCGTAAGTGCTTATATCTTACCTAAACATGTAAGTTTTTGGCAATTTAGATGTAAGTCTATTGAGTTCGACATGTAAGCAAACAGCAGTATCATGAGTGGAGCCATAATGCTAGGTTATTAATTAAAGAAAAAGAACCGTTTCCGGTTCTAATTTCTATGTATATCGAACTTGGTTGCGGGGGCAGGACTCGAACCTGCGACCTCATGGTTATGAGCCATGCGAGCTGCCGCTGCTCCACCCCGCGACGGTGGTAATTGAGATACACCCAGAGGGTTTCTCATCGTGCCGAGCGCCGGAATGTATCCATCGCTCGGGCTGCTCTTTTCCCACAACAATAGGGGAAATGACTTACCTAAAGTATAACAGCGGTGAAATGCTTTGTCAATCTGTATTGGGCTGGCGATGGAGAAAGAAGTCGACCCACGCCTGGATATTGCGTTCGTAGAATGGCGCGTCGTTGTTGATATCCTTAGTCGTAGCGGGTGTTGGCGGCGGTGTCGTGTAGGAGAGAGCTATGTCCTTTGGCACGATCAGCTCCGTCTCGCCCGGAGCGGCCAAACCGAAGTTCTGCCGCGCCGACAGTTCGAGATACTGGTCGCTATTGTAGTAGTCGTTCTGAAGCTTCTGATTGTTATTCTGTAGCTGCGTAACGGCATTCTGTTGTTGCATTTGTGCAATCTGTTTTTGCAGCGCGTAGTTGGTATCAATCGATTTCACACCACTCCAACTAACGAGCAGGACGATAACGATGAATATCACTTGCCCTGCCACGCGCACGTCACGCAAACGCAAAAGATACGAATAGGCAGCCTTTATGTAACCTTGGAGCTTCTGGACTTTATTCATGTCTAGAAATAGTATATCGCCTCAGGGTAATCTGTTATACTTCACCCTGTTAAGTATTTGCATCTTCGCATCGCAACTACTTATGTAGTAATGGGATTTCGCTCTTGTGCGAAAGACTCATACGGGCCCGTAGCTCAGTGGTTAGAGCAGTCGGCTCAATTGACAGCTTGGCTAAGTCGAAGTCAGGGTTATGAAGTTCAGCATGGCAGTTGTGGCACAGAAGGGTGCACTTCGCGACTTCTTTCACAATCGGATCAATGTTCCGGTTTGATAAGGAACGCGCATCGAGTTGGAATTCTTTACCGCCGAGGCGATGAAAAGCTAGCGCCGTAAGGTTCTTTGCGTACCCGCAGTGCGAGCATTTTCCGCCTAGTTGGCTAAAGAGATACAGTTTTCTCTCGAGACCTCGCCTTTTTTGGGCAGCATATGATTGGTAAATCTTCATCTTGCAGGACTGCGAGCAATACACGGTTTGCTTGCCAGAGAGGTCGGCGCCGCATGCTTTGCAGGTAGACTGAATTCATAACCATATAGTACTAAATGATATGCCAAGGTGTCATAGGGCTGCTTATTGAGTAATCAGTAAGTATATCCTGTCAAATTCGGGGAAGCCTACAAGGAATATGGTAATCCCGAGCCAAGTCCGTCGCTAGGCGGAAAGGTGTAGAGACTGAATGGCAGGCATCCGCTAATGGTGGATGAAGAGACAGTCCAGACTACGAACTCGAAAGAGGCAACAAAAGTTGAAGTAGTACGCATAACCGATTGGTCGCTGGTTCGAATCCAGCCAGGCCCACCATTTGGCCTTTAAGACCTCAGCTATGAAAACGGCCGCTTGATGCGGCCGTTTTACATCAGGAATACTTGTTACTGATTATCCTGGTCCTGCTGTTCCTGATTGTCTTGATTACGCTGCTGCGTGTTGCCACTGCCGCGTTCGTTCATATTCGTGTCCGGACCCAAACCGATAATATCGATTTCTTCCTCATCGTAGACGTCACCGTCATCCGCCGCGAAGTCTTGGTCCCTCAAATCATCGTCATTTGCCATATATCTCCTCCTTCTGCCCGCAGGGGCAACCCCCACTGTACGGCAGGAAATAACCTATGGGCTGTAAGATTATCAACACCTGCTAGTTGGCGTCGCGACGCAGAAACAGGAACCAGGCGATGGCCCAAGCAACTACGAGGTAAGCTGCGAAGACGAGTGCCCCCGCAATAGGAGACAAGGTAATCTGGGCCGGCTCGGCCATGCGGGGAACGGCTCCCTGCAATACCGGTGGCGATATCACCTGCGATAGCGCCGAGAACGGCAAGTACACGCTGTGCTCCTTTAGCAACAGGCCCAAAAGACCTTCTACCGTACCGGGCACGATGAATAGTACTGCCAGCGCCGCCACTTGGTTACGGAGCAGCACGCCGAGCAGCAGCCCCGCCAATCCCCAGCCTTCGCAGTACACCAGCATCTTGGCCAGGTACGACAACAGTGATATGTCTTGCGGCGGCAAGCTGTAGCCCGAGAAGTGCAGACCAATAAGCATTCCCGCTAGCCCGACCAGTCCCCCGGCAAGGCTCAATACAAGCACGTACGTAGCTACGGCCACGATCTTGGCCACCAACACGCCGCTACGGCGCCGCGCGAGAGTAAGGGTGTACATAATCATGTTGTAACGGTATTCGTGCGTTGCCAGCAGCAGTGCCACAATTGCCCCGAAGATTGACAACAGGGAGCTATGCTGCACAATTGACCCGGCCAGGAAGAGGCTGCCTCCTTGAAGCGTCGTCGTTATCCCGTTTTTGTACCCCTCAACGTACACGGACACGAAAGCAAGCAACGCAAAGGCCACCAAGGTGATGACGTACGTCGAGCGTACGGTCAAAAGCTTACGGAATTCCGCTTTCAGAGCCGCCATCATACTACGCCGCCTTTCCTAGGACCCGCTTTGGTACGGAACTCTTCGCTACCTTCGGTCAGTTCCAAGAACGCCTCTTCGAGCGAGGCGCCCCTGTTAGTCAACTCCAGCACGGGAATACCGGCGCCAAATGCCAGTTTACCGATCTGGTCGGTGTCTACGCCGCTCACCCGGAAACCGCCGCCGTCTTTTGCGAAGGTAAGCTTTTGCTGTCTGAGTAACCGCTCTAATTGCGCCGCCTTGCCTGTCCGCACGTAAACGGCCGCGTGGGCTCCTCCCTGGGTTAGTTCACGCATCGATGTACTGGCAATTAGCTTTCCCCTGCCGATCACGACAACGTCGTCGGCCATCTGCGACATTTCACTGAGCAAGTGGGACGAGATGAAGACAGCGCCGCCATGACCCGCGTAGTCTTTGATGAACTGCCGCAACCAGGCGATGCCTTCCGGGTCAAGCCCGTTGGCCGGCTCATCGAGGATAAGATACTTCGGCTGCCCAAGAATTGCCGCCGCGATGCCGAGCCGCTGGCTCATGCCAAGTGAGAACTTACCTGGCCGTTTCTTAGCCTCGTTCAGCAACCCGACGGTATCAAGCGCTTCATCGACACGATGTATTGGCACGCCGCCGGCATCTGCCAGCACTTTGAGGTGGTCTCGTGCCGTCCGCGTCGGATGGAAGGCCTTTGCCTCCAGGAGAATACCGACTACAGCCGACGGCCGCGTATAGGCGTGAAGCAGTTTGCCGTCGAATAGTGTCTGCCCGCCGCCATTGTCGAGCCCAAGCATCAGCCGCATGGTCGTCGATTTGCCAGCGCCGTTCGGTCCCAAGAAACCGGTTACCTTGCCCATTTCAACGTTGAACGACACGTCGTCAACCGCGACCTTCTTGCGGTAGTGCTTGGCGAGATGGGTAGCTTGTATCACTAATGCTAGCTTAGCGTATATCGCCGCGGGGAGCTATACGCTCGACTCCTGCATCGGCGTTACCTTAGCCGTGCAGTACATGCAGCGCTTCGCGGCGAGCGGAATCTCGCTCAGACACTCCGGACATTTGCGGCTCGTCGGATCGGCCGGCTTACGGGAGTTCCTGAAGAGGTTGTTCAGCTTGTTGAGCGGCTGAACGACTAGGAAAAACACTACCGTAGCAAGAATCAGGAAGGATATAACCGCGTTGATAAAGTCCCCGTACAGGAACTTGCTATTGTGCAGCGTGAAGGTCAGCCCGGAGAAGTTTGGCTGGCCGCCGACAGCGGCAATCAAAGGCGTAATCAAGTCCTTCACGAGCGACTGCACTACCGCATTGAAGGCCGCGCCGATAACTACCGCCACCGCCAGGTCGACCACGTTGCCGCGCATAATGAATTCTCGAAAATTTTTGAGCATAAGTGTCTCCTTTTAGGCACTATAGTAGCCGAGTTGCGGGTTCCCTGTCTATCTGGTAATGCCCGGCAGCCGTGATCATACGCAACAATTCTTCTATCGTTGCAGTCTGCATCAGCTGTTCGCGCAGTTCTTTCGCGCCGTCAAAGCCGCTTATGTACACCTTACAGAACTTATTAAGCGTATGAATCGGCCGCTCACCCTCCTGCCAGGTAGCGGCGAAACGTTCGACATGGCGTCTGAACAGCGCGATGCGCTCCTCGCGGCGCAAATTCCCCCAAGGACTATCGCTAGCAAAGACGAACGGGTCATGGAAAACGCCGCGGCCGATCATGATGCCGTCCAGGCCGTATTGTTTTGCCAGTCTTTCTCCTTGCGCGCGACTTTCGATATCACCATTGCCAACCAGGAGCGTGCCAGGTGCGAGCTTGTCCCGGAGTTCGCGAATCCGGCCCAGTTCTTCCCAGTGTGCCGGCACCTTGCTCATCTCTTTTCGCGTACGCGCATGTATGGTTAACATGTTAAGCTTTTTTTGAAGCAAAAACTCATGCCATGACAGATCGATGGTACTGAATCCGAGCCGCGTCTTGACGCTTACCGGCAACTTGCCACCCGCCCCTTCCTGCGTCGCCTGGATAATCTCCGCTGCCAGCGGCCTGTTATTGATAAGTGCGCTGCAAGCGCCGCTGCGCACCTCACTCTTGGCCGGGCAACCCATATTGAGGTCAATACCGGTGTAGTTAACGCCTGCAGACAGGCCGAACTCACGCGCCAGAGTACCATCGGCAATCTCCCGCGCTGTCTTGTAGAAGTTCTCGGGATTAAGCCCCCAGACATGCGCAACTAAACGCTCTTCAGACGAATCTAGGCGCAGTTTCTTGAGTAAGCGCGGGCGGCCCGGGCTCTGCAAGCCGTCGACATTGGCAAACTCGGTGAAGAACAAGTCCGGCGCGGCGCACCCGGCGACCACTTGCCGAAACACGGTATCAGTGACGTCGTCCATCGGCGCCAACACAAAAAACGGCTTCGGCAAGTTTACGTAATCCATAATCTTTTATCTGGTCAGCAAGGCTTATTAGGATTCAGGCCCTAGAACGCCACGCACCATGCTTGATCCTCACATATGCCAGTTCTTTTGGTAAAAGGTATTCCACCGAGAAGCTTCTTCTCTATCGGCATCTTCTATGCCGGCTTTCTGAAGCCCGAAGAGGCCGGACGCTCGTGCAAGGTGCTCCCGTGCCTGGCGCAGGTAATCTTTCCTGGCCGCGACAGCTTCGCCGGCGATTTGTAGGGCAGGTTTCTGGTACACGTGCTCGAGCCGCTGGCGGGTATAAGGGGTTAACACACCTTTCCGCCTCCCCTCCGCCTGTGCTGCACGCGAGAAGCAGAACGGCACCATTGATAGATGGTACTCATGCTCTTGAAACGTCACGAATCCAGGCCCCCGAAGACTCGGTTCTGGTGCGGGATTCTCAGTATTATAGCCCGCAAAGGGCCTTTCGTCTTCCTTGGCTGAGGAGTCCACCGATTCTGCGAGTTCCGTCACATACATGACGGACGGAGGTGTCTCATCGGGGAACAGCGATGGCTGCAGTTCCGGATCTGGATGTACCACGTAGCGGCCCATTTGCCCATAAGGTACAATAATGGTTCACTTTTGTCCAGCGTAAACAGAATATTACTCCCAGCGGAAGACGCGGAAGGCAATGGCGTAGATGATCACGAGCCAGATAGCCATAATACCAAGTTGCGGACCGAGGTCGAGCAGCGACTTGCCTTCAGCCAGGATCATACGGGCGCCATCAATCACCGGTGTAAGCGGCATGAACGTCGTAATATGTTGCAGCCACTCCGGCATCAGGAAGCGTGGGAAGAAAATACCCGTTAAGAACATCATCGGGAAGACGATGATGTTCCCGAGAGGCGCGGCTTGGCGCTCGTTCTTTGCCCAGCCGCCGAGCGCCAACCCGATTCCCAAAACAAGTATGATGCCAAAAGCCAGGAAAGCCGTCAGCTCCAATAGGTTACCCACTACTTTCAGATGGAATACAAGCAGCGCGACAACGAACATCACGGCAATCGACAGCAGCCCGGCCACAGCGTTGCTCATCATTGCCGAGAGGAAGTACTGCCAGACACGTAACGGTGTCGTATGAAGACGACGCAGAATACCCATTTTCTTGAGTTCCGGGAAGTAGTTCATCGGCCCGAAGATACCGGCGCCGAGAATCGAGAAGCCGAGTAGGCCGGTGAAGGTGTAGTCAAAGGCGCTGAGGCTATGCGTATTCGTCTGCTGCGCGGTAACGGTGAACGGTGTCACCGTCTTCACAAGCTTAGCGTTGACACCCTGGAACATAGCCTGTAACACCGATACCAGCGTGTTCGCTGCCTGCTCATTATTCTGCGTATAATGCACGATAGCCTCGCCGGCTGGCAGCTTATCCGCTCCTGCAGATCCAAATGTTGGCGGCAGTTCTATCGTGGCGTCAATCTCGCCGCGGCTCATCTTCTGGTTGGCCGTAGCAAAGTCCGTCACTTCCTTGTCCACTTTCAGGACCTTCAGGCTGTCTATCTGGCTGACTAGTTGTTTGGCGGTCGATGAATCGGAACGATTGATAATCGCGACGTTGAGCGACACCGAACTATGGCTACTCAGCGCACCGAAGACAAAAAGGAAAATAAGCGGGAAGAGAAAAGTGAAGAACAGCGCCAGACGGTCGCGAAAGAGCCGCTTGATGCTGACGGTGAAGAATGCCCAAACGGTATATAGCTTCTGCTGCATCGTCATACGTTATTCTCCCTTCAGCCCCTTGCCTGTCATATCGATAAACACATCTTCTAGGTTCGCCTGTTCGACCTGCTGCTCCTTCTTGAAGCCCTTCGCAAGCAGCTGTTTGATGAGGCTCTTCGGCGTATCGAGCGCAATGATATGACCCTGGTCCATGATAGCGACGCGGTCGCAAAGGATCTCAGCTTCGTCCATATAGTGCGTTGTAAGGATGACGCTGATACCCCGATCGCGTACCTCACGGATAAGATTCCAGAGATTGCGGCGCGCCTGCGGATCAAGGCCGGTCGTCGGCTCGTCTAGGAAGAATACCTTCGGGTTATGCACGAGCGCGGCCACGATCGAGAAGCGCTGCTTCTGGCCGCCGGACAGGTTCTCGACATAGCTATCCGCCTTGTCGCCGAGGTTGACCTCGTCCAAGAACTTCTTCGGATCGACCTTCCCGCCGTATGCGGCGGCGAACATTTTGATAAGCTCGGTCAGCTTCGTCTTGTCCTGAAAGCCGGGGGTTTGCGGCTGTACGCCGATAATACTGCGGATCTTGTATGGCTCCTTGGCAACGTCGATACCATCGATTGTCGCGGTACCGCTATCAATCGTACGAAGCGTCTCGATCATCTCGAGCGTCGTCGTTTTGCCGGCGCCGTTCGGGCCGAGGATACCAAAGATCTCGCCCCGCTTCACCGCGAAGCTGATACCATCAACGGCTTTATTGCCGTCGTACGACTTTGTCAGGTCTTTTACCTCTAGAATCGTGCTTGCCATACCAAGTTTCTATACTATCATTTTGCCAACTATTTCCCAAAGAAAACTCCGGCCTCGTAGGGCCGGAGTCGTAAAGCTTCTATTTGTCTTAGCCGCGCTTGACGGTCAGGAAGCCGTTGCGTGGGTTCTCGTTAACGACAAAGCCAGCTGGCAGGTCGCAGCCTTCCGGGCGCTCGTTCTTGCTGAAGTAGTAAATGCGCTGCTGCTTGCCACCGCGAAGCGTGACGTCCTTGCAATTCAAGTAGTATGTTACCCCTTTTGAGTTCGTGTGCTTGTACGCCATAGTGCGTAATTCCCTCTCTTGTGATTTAGGTTAGTACCCTAAAAATATCTGGAAGGATTTTATTTGTCAACAGCTGTCCCCACCCCTAGGACTTGCCGTATCTGTTATACGCGCCAGGTACGGAGAAGCCCTTCTGCGAGTCCCGGCATAACCGTATTGCCTCTCACGCTCCTTGTGTACTACACTGTGAAGCATAATAACTATCGGACTAATACCGAAGTGGAGGAATGACACGTATGGACTTTATGAACCGTTCAGTACCTAACCAGCCACAGCCCGCACGGTCTCTACCGCCACAAGAGTCAGTCGAGCTACCGCGTGGCGGCTCGAGCAAGGCGCAAAAGTCACGCTCGAGTAGAGATATGCTGGCTTGGTGGAGCCTGCTGAGCACGAACGCTCTGTGGTTCATCGTTGCCTTGCTCGTCGCCTCCGTCGCTTGGCTGATCTTCTCTTCGCGGCCGACATCGCAGACTGGCCTTATCGATGGCGGCAAATTACAGGCCGTCTTTCTGAACTCCGGTCAGGTCTACTTCGGCAACATTACAGCGCTTAATCACGACTATCTGGTTCTCGATAACGTGTACTACCTGCAGTCAAGCTCCTCAACTACCGATCAACAGAACACCCAGTCAAACCAGAACGTATCGCTCATCAAGCTCGGCTGCGAGCTACATAAGCCGTATGACCAAATGGTTGTCAATGCGAGCCAGGTAACGTTCTGGGAGAACCTGCAGGCCGACGGCGAGGTCGCAAAAGCTGTTGCGCAATTCCAGCAACAGAACCCGAACGGCCAGAAGTGCAGCAACCAACCGGCGGCTTCATCGGGCACCAATCTCCAGAACCAGAACTCGAGCACTAATACTTCAACCGGCACAAATACAAACACCAATACCAACACCACCAAGAAGCCGTAGACGCTAGCCTACTACTTCTCCGAAGAAGACCCCGCCGACAAGAGCGGGGCCTTCTTTATATTGGATATATTTACCGGGATTGCAGCCGCAGCAGCCTGAGGGCGATCCAACTGACGACGAATGCCACAAAGCTCGCGATGGCCGCCACCATGCTCCAACCGGCCAGATCGGGCGACCAGCTTGGACTGGCAAAGGCGAACTCGTACAGGCTGTCGGGAATATTCGGCAGCGTAGCCCCGTGCGTCTGGATGTACTGCTGTACGCAAGGCACGCGGTTGCGTCCAGAGAAGTCGTAGGGGTCCTGTTGCTCGCAATAATGCTGCGCATCGGTGTAGATCTTGGCGTTAGTAGCGCTCGCTGCCGCACCGGCTGCCTGGACGGCGCGGTCATAGGTATACTGCAGCTGAATGGGCGGGTACGGTGCATTCGGTCCGGCGGAGAGGTCGGTATTCATATGCGTCGTCACGTAGGCCTGCAGGTTCTGCAGCGCACCGACGACATTCTTGTTGTCGCGGTCGGCCGCATAAACGGCGTCGCGCAGGCGAGCCATCTCGAGGTTATTCTGGCGTAAGCCAATCACGCACAAGGCGGCGCATACCACGGCAATCACCAGGAAATAGACCGGCCGGATATGTCTGGTCTTCATCCATAGGTGATAGACGGTACGCTTGTCCATATACTTGTAATGATTATACCCAAATGAGACGCCGGTGCGCGGCTCTTACCTGTACGGATGATGGTAGACTGGAGGCATGCACATCTTCTTCTCGGGTATCGGCGGTACGGCGATCGGGCCGCTGGCGCTTATCGCTAAGCAAGCCGGCTTCACGGTCTCCGGCTCGGACAAGCAGGACTCACAGTACATCGAATACCTCAAGAAACACGGCATTACCGACATCCACATCGGCCAAACGCGGGAACACATCGCCGCCGTGCACGACCGCGACACTGTCGACTGGTTTGTCTATTCTTCGGCCGTGCCGCTCGAGAACCCTAATCCGCCGGAGCTAGTCTTCTGCCGCGAACAGGACATTAAGACGAGCAAGCGCGACGAGCTGCTCAACTTTATCCTGCACGAGAAGCGCCTGAAGCTCATCGCTATCGCCGGTACGCACGGCAAAACGACAACGACATCAATGGTTATCTGGCTATTCAAGCAACTTGGTGTGCCTATCAGCTATTCGGTCGGCGCCAAGTTCTCCTTTGGCGACATGGGCCAGTACGAGCCGGACAGCGAATACTTCGCCTATGAAGCCGACGAGTTCGACCGTAACTTTCTCGCGTTCGAGCCGCACATGGCCGTCATATCCGGCGTGTCATGGGACCATCACGAAATCTTTCCCACGCGCGAAGACTACCAAGCCGCCTTCCGCGAATTTATCAGCCAAAGCCAACACACCGTCCTGTGGCAGGAGGACGCCGACTACTTGCAGCTCCAGGCACAACCGGACATTACGGCGCTGCAGGACGAAGATAGCATTGATCATATCCAGCTCGACGGGCTATACAACCGCCGCGACGCATGGTTGGCTTGCCGGGCCGTCCACCAACTGACCCATGTACCCATGGACCAGCTGCTCAAGCACGTCAACGCTTTTCCTGGCCTGCAGCGACGCATGGAACAGCTCATTCCAAATCTCTACACCGATTACGCGCACACACCGGATAAAGTCCGCGGCGCCATGAGCGTCGCACTCGAACTGGCCGCCAAGCGCAACCAACCATTGTTTGTCGTCTACGAACCGCTGACGAACCGCCGTCAACACTACATGATCGATGATTACCAAGATTGCTTTGCCGGCGCTACGAAGGTTTACTGGCTGCCAAGCTATTTGGCCCGCGAGGACCCGAAGCTCCGTATCATCCCGCCGGCCGAGCTCATCAGCCACTTGAGCGACCCGCGTATCGCCGAGCCGGCCGAGATGGGCGACGAGCTAAAGGCAATCATTCAGAAGCATTTGGACGAGGGCGGCATGGTTGTCGGCATGGCCGGCGGCGGCGGCAGCAGCCTCGACGAGTGGCTCCGCCAGGAATTCCATAGGTGAGGAAGATATACTTTGCGGGTTCAATTCGCGGTGGACGCGACGACGCACAGCTATACAAGCAGATAATCAGCTTCATGGCGTCACTTGATGGCTGGAGCGTCTTGACTGAGCATATCGGGCTCAAGTCGTTGACCTCACAAGGTGAATACCAGATGCCCAGAGCCATCCATGACCGCGATCTGAAGTGGGTCCAAGAAGCAGATATTATCGTAGCCGAAGTGACTCATCCGTCGCTTGGCGTGGGCTACGAACTGGCTAAAGCCGAAGAATGGGGCAAGCCTATACTCGCCCTGCACCGGTTTTCCCCTGAGCGACGCCTCTCTGCCATGATCGCCGGTTCCCCGCAAGTCCATGTTGTCGAGTACCAAAAGCTTACCCAGGCTCAGGAAGCGATCGTTGCTTTCCTTGCTGAAGCTTAGCGATTATCGCCGGCGCCGCGCTGGACATTGCGCGCTTTGCGGTCAGCCAGCTTCTTCAGGTTGTTGCGTACAATTTCATCAAATGATAAGCCGAGGCTACTGGCGAGCATAGCGATATACCATACGACATCGCCGATCTCCTTCGACAGCTCAGTCAGATCCTCGTCAGTCATCACGCCGCCTTTGTAGGCTATCATCTTCTTCCACTTTTCCACCACTTCGCCGGCTTCCCCGGTGATGCCAAGCACCCAGATAGTCTTGTCCATCAGCTCATCCGGATGGTGGATGGCCGTTGTCTTTGCCTGCTCCTGGTACTCGTCGAATGTCATCGCACCCGACTATATACTACAGCGGCTATTTAGGCTAGAACGTAACGATGCCGTTGGTGCGCAAGTAGGCATAAGTGAAGAGTGCGCCCAGGCCTAGAACAATGATAATAGTCGCGGTGACAGCCAGGCCAACGCCATGGCCGCCGGATGGTTTGGCCTTGGCTGCTTGCGCACGACGTACGTCACGGTCTCGCTGCACAACGGGCTGATGAGGCGCGGGTGATGTGCCTTCCGTCTGGCTGTTGGCTTCAATGTGAACGGGCAACTCGCCAGGCTCGTCTTTGGGCGGCACCTCATCGTGTGCCGGCTTCGGCAGCTCCGGTGCTTTGGGAGCGCGAATGTCCATTATTCCCCCGTTCGGGGCGGCCGGTTTGGCTGGCTGCGGTTGCTCCATAATCATTAGCATTGTAGCACGTGCCTTACGAGACACCCATGCGCGGCCCTTTGCTAACGCGAGTCGGTACTACTCTTGCAAAAACAACTAGGGCTATGGAAGCCGGTAGCGGCTACCGTCGTGAAGAATCAGGCCTTCTTGTTCGAGCTGTGCGAGAAGTTTTGTCGAACGTGGATCATCAAGCTCTGCAAGCAGCTCCGTCCCGCTGATTGATTTTTGCGCAAGAAGCCGCAACACGCGGCCGCGCAGCTGCCGTTCGGAGCCGGCGAACGTGGATTGTTTCGTATACACCCTGCTATTCCGCGACAGATTGCCGACCGACTGCTTAAGATAGGAGCCGTAGTCCATCAGCGCCCAGTACCACTCACGCAGGTTGTCGTTGCCGAGCGTCCGCGAGACAAGATCGAGGATAACCCTATCTGGCACGCCCGCTTGATCTCTGAAGAAGTGGTGGATGAAGACAGTGCGGATGTTGGTCTCCACGAACACCACCGGCTCGTTGAACGCGTACGCCAGGATGGCTCCGGCCGTGTTGCGGCCAATACCGGGTAGCTTTGACAGCTCGTCAACACTACGCGGTAGTGCGCTGTGGTAATCGCTCATTACCGTTCGTGCGGCCTGCCACAGGTACTTGGCGCGGCGGTTGTAGCCGAGCCCCTGCCAGGCGACGAGCACGTCGCCGAGCGGCGCTTCCGCCAATGATTGCAACGTCGGGAAGCGGTGCAGAAACGCATCGTACTTCGGGATTACCCGCGGCACCTGCGTCTGCTGCAACATGACTTCCGAGACGAGTATGTTGTACGGGTCGAACGAGCCGTCCGGCTCGGCGCGACGCCAGGGCAGATCATGCCGCCCATGCTCGCGGTAATAGTTCCAGACCGTTCGGACAAAGTCTTCGTACGCGCCCATAGTGCCCCTGTAGTATACAATCAAATAAATGGTCCGTTATGTCTGGCTCGCACTCAAGCGGTTTGCCGTGCTTATTCCCGGCGTCATCGTGGCGTACGTATCGCTGCGCAGCATCTTCCCTTTCCTGCAACACCGCTTGCCGGTCGCTGCTGCCGTCTTCGTGACCTATGTCCTCGGCGCCTACGTCTTGATACCCGCGCTGCTGCGCGGCTGGCGTCTGCTCGTACCCGCCAAACACCTGCCGCTATACTGCGTCACGCCGGACGGCTTCGCGTCCGACCCGCTGAACATTGGGTTGATCGGCTCCCGCTCACAGCTCATCGGGACAATGAAAGCTGCCGGCTGGTACGTCGCAAAGCCGGTTACACCCGTCAGTGTCGCCGCAACGATTATTGCCATCGTCCTGAAGCGCCCGTACCACGGCACGCCCATGAGCGCGCTCTACCTCTTTGGCCGCAAGCAAGATATCGGCTTCGAGAAGCAGCTGGTGGAGCACGGCCGCGGCCATCGCCACCATGTGCGCTTCTGGGCGACTACCCTGGACGACATCCAGAATATCGGGCAGCAGCGTATCGGCAGCCGCAGCTACCAGGAACAGCTCATCGCCGACAAGCTGCTCTGGGTTGGCGCTGCCTCCCGCGATGTCGGCATCACATTGGCACTACAAACGATGCAGCTCACCCACGCCGTTGCGTCGGACACAGATCCCGAGCGCGACTTTATCGTCCGCCAACTCACCAGAGCCAAGCTCGCGCGGCGTCTGACCGACATCCGCTTGTACCGCTCATACCGCCTGCCCAACCGCGCCTGGTCCCGCGCCCTCCGCACCGATGGCATGATGACGATTCTGCGCCTCAGCTCAAAGCACTAATATCCAACCTACTCTCCATCAGCGAAGTGGGTTGCAGCTTGGTCCGCCGACAAGGCCGACCCATAGATAGCAACATTCGAGATGTAGCCCGTGTAGAATAGCGTGCTTGTATCCCAGGAGCCGACTACTACAGCACCACTAGTCATATCGATGTCACCTGCAAAGCTTTTCGAGCAAACCAGTGCGCCGTTGACGTAAAGTTTCTGTGTTGTACCATCGTATGTTCCGACAACATGGTACGTAGCATCCGGCTGGGCTACTGCTAGATCGTCGCAGGCGTTATTAACCCCACCTTGTCGAAGGTCAAAAGACAAGTGAGGACCATCGAAGAACAGCCAGTAGGACCCGTTCTTGCCGGCTATACCTGAATAGTTATATTCAGCTGGGATAACGGTAGGCTTAATCCATGCCTCAACCGAGAAGTTCTGCCGGTTAGTATAGAGCGTCTGACCTATTGAAGACGCGTACGTACTAGATGTGGTGCCGTTAAACGAGCTCGAGTAGGTTGCGCTGCTGTTAATCGATGCCGCACCACGAGTAACGTCAATCTCGGACATATTGTTGGCAGTAGGACTAAGATCGGCCACGCCACTGTTATCTCCACTGAGACTCGCTAGTGTCCAATACCCTATAGCCCCATCATGCAATACATCGTTATCATATGAAGCTGACCGGATTGTAAACGTTTTAGTATTAGTCTTCTCCGTCTGGTTCATATTATCGATAGACCAATAGGTCAACGTATGATTGCCTACACCTGGGATCGTAAAGGGTGATGAGTAGCTCTGTTGCGGCCCTCCATCAATCGTGTAATATGTGCTGTCTATGGTCATGCCGGCTGCCGGAGTAGCGTCTAATGTAATCGTCACCGGCCCACTATAACTACCGCTACCGTCGGCTGCCGGAGAAAGCGAAGCGACCGTGGTAGGGGCAACCGTGTCGATATATCCGTCGCACGCATCATCTATGCCATCGTTATCGCTATCTATCCCAGACAGCGGGACTACGAGACAAGGATCTTCACTGTTCGGGATACCATCGCCGTTATAGTCGTCAGCACTTGCAGCTATATAGATGGTCTGATACATATCGACATCGTTGCCGCCAATGTCCTTGCCGATGGCATGGAGTATATGGTACCCGGGGGCAATATCTGACGGGATGGTTATTTGGCCGTTCAAATTACCTGAAGCATCTGCGGTTAGGGTGCCAATCTGTGTCGGTGTAGATTGAACCCAGATATTAAAATCAGTACCAGGCTTCAGGGTGCCTTGCTCTTCCTGAATAGTGAGTGGAGTATCTTTGACAAGAATATCACCCGTGCTGAAAGTTACGTGTATGGCCGATGAGCCCGGTCCAGTAAACGAAAACCCTCTCCAATTATATGAAGGTGCATCCCCAATAAAGTTACTGTACGCATCCGAACCAATATATGGAGCAACGGCAGCGTCGTCAGCCACCGGCATAGGGCTGGTAAGATTTTGGGATTGAGACAAGAGCGTTTGCGCTAGGAGCTGCTGGCCTAAAACATTAGGATGAAAACTCGCGCTACTAAAAGGTCCTATACCAGATAAAGGCGCGTCATTACCGAGCATTAAGCCGTTGACAGCAGAGTTACTCGCATCACACAAACGGTGCCCATCGAATGCATGCTCAGTATCAATGTATTGCACGCCTTCCTTGTCTGCCGCCGCATGGATTACGGCATCGAGGTAAGAAGTAAGCCCTTCAGCCATTAGTCGCTCTTCTAAGGTGAATGGGGCGTTGGGACCACAATCCCCTTCCCCAAATATTTGTGGATATCCGACTACGTAGACCTTAACATTACCTGGATTGCCCGAGTCTTGTTTAATATCTTTGTATAACTTTGCTAACGTATCAAATTTACTGTAGATAGTTTCTGCTACCATCTCACGATCTTCAAGGTAATGAAAGCAAGGGTCAGGCGATTCAATACAATAACCTATGTCATCAGCAAAGCCTATATCGTTGCCTATCATTGAGATAGTGACGACTGATGTATTACCAGCAAGTTGAAGATAGTTAGACTGTGGCGAATAGCCTGAAGTCCAAACGTTAAGGCTGTCCGGATCAGTGCTCGTGCTTATCTGTGACGAGTAATAATCTTCTGATTTTGCGCCGCTACATGCGACATTATGAAAGTCAGTGATGCCAAGCGCCTGCACAGTAAGAAACGGATAGCTTACTGTACTAACGTGGCATCTATTCTCAGGGTTGCTGCTATCCGTTTCTGGTAAATAGTGGTCGGCGCCTTGACCGCTAGAAAAGCTGTCTCCGAGAGCAATGTACCCTACATGGGGCGCCTGATAGTCTGCTACAGAATATGTAGCAGCGTAGTATTCAAGTTGTCCTGAGGTATTATACCGCCCAAGAGTTGCACGAATGCTATTACCGTCAGCACTGAATCGCATACCATTCAAGCCTGCGAACCCGCTAACTTGGCCCGACAGACTAGATAATAAGTCCCGACTACGACATCCTTGTATCGCTGCGTTGTTGTTCGCAAACATTGTAAATCCCGCTGGCTGGCACCCACTTAGGTCATACACCTTCGTATCCCCAGAATTAATACCGCTTTGCAAAACAGTATTGCCATCATTGCTTACTACAAACTCTCCCGCGAGAGAATCTGTACTAAACGGCTGCATAGTACGAGTCTGGGTGTTAATCCGTACATCCCCTAAGCCCACCGCATTTATCACTAGCCATTCACCATTTTGTGAGAACCAGAACGAAGGCGCATACAGGATATTGCCGCCACTATCCTTAAGCCACGGGGTAACCGTATTGAACTTGAAGAGGAGCTCTTTCGTAGGATAGCTCGTGCCGTTCTGATAGTAATCCGGAGCAAACGTGCCTGCGCTCGAGAAGTTATCGAAGATTGCGATCGGTATAGTATTACCGTAAGCACTGCCACTCTTCGCGTACATATAAGAACTTTGGTTTGGCACTGGCGTAACCCAAGTAAGACGACCTGTTGCGTCCAATAGCCTAAACGCAGTAGAAGTTTGCGGTCGGATAAAATCATACGAACCAAAAACACCCCCATCCGAACTACCATAAGAGCCGAGCTGGTTTTCAGCTGCACACACTGGCTGGCTCGCAAGGTGCCCGATAGTATCATACGTTCCATCCTGTAAGGGGTAGGACCAGTAGTTAAAGCTGGTGGTAATACAATCTTTAAACACTGGGCGACTTGGATATTGCTGGCCAAGACTAAGCTCAGGTAGACTGCCATCTACCCATGTGCCTAGATCGGCATAGGCGCTCATTGGGACAATCGCCGAAAGCAAACCGGTCAGTAAGCCCACTAGGGAGATGAAGATACCTACTCGCTTCCTGGTTATTCTCCAGCAATTCCTCAGGCTTTTCATATCTCTTCCCTCTTTACGGTATTGCCGCTACTATAACGCGAACTTTCTTAGCTTTACAAGCCCTTATGCTTTATGTACGATTGCAGAATGAGAAAGAGGCCTAGAGTACAAGCGAAGCCACAGGGTCTTTTACTGTTTATAAGGCGACATATGGTTGTCGTTATCCTTGGAATTCTAGCAATCTTAATAATTGGCGCCATGACAATTTATTCTGTTATTCAGCAGACACATACATTTTCCAAAAAAGATTTTGACAGGCTCACCGCAACTGCAGCAACAATAATTAATCAAGCCAGTGGTGAAGACCCGATAATCAGCCGTACTTGTAGTTATGAACGTCCAGGCGAGTTCGATAATCTGCATTTATATTGTAGGGTCTCTATGGTTGCCTATCTACCTTACAAAGATGATTCTAATGCCATTAACATCGCAAAAAAGCTAGACAATATTCTAAGGCTTACCTTTAAGCAGAGCTACCTACATTTTTCCAGCTTCTTTCAAAAACCCTACAATGGATATGGAGTGACCGTGATACTTCTAAACGAACCAGCAGGACACCAGTGCAACTTCTATGTTGAGACAAATAAAAACGCCGAACGGGTTTTAAATTTTCCGGCAAAGAGCGATGACAATCTAATTGCTCTATCGTTTGAGTGTTCGGCTGAATCTCAAGCAGAATATTTTCCCGTGACCTATCGACAGGGATAGTGCCTGGTAGGGCTTGAGGCGATATGGGCAAGCACACTAAATATCAAGACAAAAAATCATTCCTGCACTCTCTCAAAAGGCATACACTACTTACTGCTGTTTTTCTCTTTATAATCTTCGTAATAGTAGCTCTCGGAATAGCGCACTACAGTCAGAATTCCCAAGAGCTATCTTTCGCAGATCTTATCAAACTTTCCTACAAGATTAATGATGTCTACTCTTCCCTGCCAATCAATGACAGGGCAAGCACAAAAACTTGCCACTTTGAGCGGCCAAACTTTGGACAGAGTTTACTATATTGCTCGGTTGAATCTGTTGGATATGTATCGACCAAAACTATGTCGCAAGAAACTACGGTTGCGGATTTTGTCAACAAAGTACCTCTACTTGGAACTATTTCTGAAAAGAATCTACTTTAAGATTTCTCTATTAAAGCAAAAGGAACCTATGCAACTATAACCGTAGATACAGGTATTAAGGAGAGCACTTGTACGGCTTCACTGGAGCGGGGTAGTAGCCATCAGACAGTAAGTTTTAATCTACCGTCAAGAGATTCAACGGGTGAAGTATCCCTATACGTCAACTGCTACGGTAAATCACAGCAGGTATACTTTCCAATAAAGTAAAGATGTGGTTGCGGGGGCTCTGTGAGAAAGATGCCACTTCCATCCCCTACACTGCCAATCAATTCCAGTACAATTGAGTTATAATGCTAATCCGCAAAAGCCAGCGACAAGGTCACATTTCTAGCCGGAAAAATCTTGTCTGGCTCGTCGGGGCGGCAATTGTCGTGCTCGCTATTATCGGTTGGTTCGTGTTCGAGCAACTAGCCATCCACAACGACCGGTTGCGGTTCGAAGATGCCAGTAACGTAAAGACGGCAGTGGTAAACCGTCTCGCTACGTACCTGGGGAATAATGTAGTGTCAACTCGGGAGCAGGATGAATGTTTCAACGCAGAACAAAGGCCATATAGCAATGGTAGACTATGGTGCCAAGTAGCGACGGTGATTAGGTTGAAGCAGGATGTAGATTATGCGAGTGTAGCTCAGGAGTACATCAAGTTTGGCCAAGCTTCAGGATGGTTGACTGGCACTAATGAACCATTTACCGGAAGTTGGGTCATGAAAGGCCAGAACGGGGTGAAGTGTCAACTGGAATATCAATATAGCGACGGCAAACAGACGGGGTTGGTGGCTACGAGAGTACCATTCAGAGGGGTGGATCATACCGCTCTTGCAATAGCCTGCGCGGATAGGGCAATGGCGTCGTACTATCCGTATACACCCTTGCAATAAGCGCATCGTCCTGACAAATTCGTAAGAGTAAATTAACTACAGCCCGCCGTAGCTACCATCGAAGCCGTATAGACCATACTGCGGCTTGTAGTAGTCGGAGACTTTTAGCGGCGTACCGCTGCCGGACGACGGCATGATATACAGCTCGCTGCCGCCCTTCTGCACGAGCAGATAGTTGTCCGTGTACCAACCGTAAGCGGTGTAGTCGCTGAGGGTGGCGATCTGCGTGGCGTTGCTGCCGGTAGCATCGCCGGTGAAGAGCGTGTTCTTGCCGTCGCGCAACTCGCCCCAGAACGTGGCATTGCCGGAAGGCGATAGAAGATAGGTCGGATAGCTCTTCGACACACTGTCGCTGGTGATCGTGCTGCTTTGGGTAACGGACCCGTTGCCATCAAGCCGGTAGTAGTTCGCAGCGCTCGATGTACTGCTGTAGACGCCGAAGTACGCTTGAACAGGGTTCGCCGCATTGAGGTTGCTGATGTAGTACTGGCTGGCGTCGACACTCTTCAGTGTCTTACTGCCTGTGCCGTCCGGCTTCACGCTCATCAGCGTATCCTGCTGCCCGGCAACAGACAGGGTGCCCGGATAGACGTACCAGGTGATGTCATAGACCAGGCTGTCACCAACGAACGACGCGTCCCATATATTCTGGTACTTGGCATCGGCGTTGCTGGTGCCGGTTGCCATCGTGCTGGCAAGAGTCACTGACTTACCCGTATCGGCATTGTAGCTCTTGATAACCGTGCCGCCCGACTGCCAGTTCTGGACAGACGTATCGTTCGCCTTGTAGACGAAGTAGTGGCCGCTCCACCCGACGGGGGTAAAGATGTCGGCGTTGCTGTCGATGGTCGTCAGTTGGCCCGACGCGGCGGTGATAAGGTACAGCTTGGCATCGCCGCTGCCGCGCTTGCTGAGCAAGGCGAGGTATTTCCAGTCGCGCGAGGCAAGTAGCAGCGTCGTGTTGGCGTCTTCAGAACCGGTACCGGCAAGCACGGTCTGGCGGCCGCTGCCGTCGAGGTTCGTCGATACGACATCGATCTTGCCACTCAAATTCGAGAGGAAATACACGCGGCCGACCGGCACCATCGCGAACGTATTGGCAGGCAGAGCATTCACCGCTTCCACGGCGGCCGCGGTAGCATTTACCTTGACGTTCAGGTCGATATAGCCGTCGACGCTCAGTACCGCCTCCTGCGTATCGGGCGATGCGGGCAAAACCGCGGTCGCCGTACCGTCAGCGCCGGTCTTGGCTGTCGTATGCGCAAACGTTAGTACGACTTCCGCGAGGGGAGCTCCGGTGATCTTATTCACTACTTTCACCGGTATCTGCCTGCCGGTCGCGACCAGTTTGATATTTACGGCGTTGCTTCCTCTTAGGCCGACAAACACAGTCTGGTCTGCTTGTTTGTAATACGTCTTGCTGACGCTGAGCATCTGGCTGCCAACGGGCGAGGTAATGCTTGCTTTCCCCTCGCCGTCGGTGGTGGCTGATTTGTTGGCCAACTCGACCGTAGCACCGCTAACGGGCGT
>Ga0068855_100001616_pt1 | contig 28290 bp, 23 predicted proteins | sample KBSCornC52_FD_66592 | JGI IMG/M metagenome (GOLD analysis project Ga0068855, IMG submission 66592) | Corn rhizosphere microbial communities from Kellogg Biological Station, Michigan, USA - KBS Corn C5-2 | ecosystem: Host-associated > Plants > Roots > Rhizosphere > Soil ... | reverse complement strand
GTGGACCTCCAGGGAATCTGCCTCTTCCCCTGCGTCGACATGCCCGATTGGCAGACCGGCGAGTGGGCGCAGATTGGCATGTTCGACATCACAAACGACGAGACGTTCGAACGCCGCCCCTGCGACCCCTACATCCAGGAGCTGCGCCGCTGGCAGACCGAGCTCGACAGGCCGCGTTCCGCCGAGGAGGGCGCACAAGGCCTCGGCCGGGTGCAGTTGGACGAGGTCCGCGAAGCCGCCCGCAAGTGGGAGCAGAACCACCGTCGCGTCCACCTTCAGGTCGCGTGAGGAGACGCAATTGCAAACGCAGACATGGAAGCTTGCCGGCGCGTTCGATGCCGGGCATATCCGAGGATGGACCCCGGACTGGTCGCGGGAACTCGACTTCCACCAGCTGGAGATCAGCGGCCACGGCGCGCAGCTCGAATCGGACTACCGTCTCTTTCGCGACGAGTTCGGTCTGCGACAGTTCCGAGACGGGTCCTGGCTCGCCCGAAGCTTTCCCGCGCCCGGCCACTTCGACTGGACCCATCTGGACCGGCTCGCGGCAGTCAGTGACGGTCAGGTAACTCTCTCAATCTGTCACTACGAGTGGCCCGTCTGGGCCGCGGAAGAGGACCTCTGGAACGGCCGGGTTGTCGAAGAGATGGCGAAGTTCGCGGGCGCGGTCGCCAAACGCTATCGCGGCCGATTCGCCGGCTATATTCCCGTCGTCGAGAGTGGCTACTGGACAGCGATGATGACGGACTGGGGCCGATGGTGGCCCGCTTCCCGAACCGGCCCGAAAAGAGGGTGGTGGGAGATGTACGCCGTCGTGGGGAAGCTGCTCGTCTCGATTGCGCGCGCCATCCGTAATGCGGACCCGAGCGCCGATATCGCCCTCTCGGAGCCCTGGGCGTGGCACCCCCAGGTCAGTCTCCACGATCAGAGCCGTCCCTTCCAGACCCTCCTCGGCCGCCCCGATCCGGTCGCGGAACACGAGCTGGGCTTCGACTTCGGCAGCTCCGATGACCTCCTCCAGATCATTGGGCTCAACTTCTATAATAACTGGGGCGAACCGGAAGGCTGGCCGCTCTCACGCCTCCTGCTTCAGGCCCGCCGCGACTTCCCGGACAAGCGCATCGTAATGGGCGAGACGGGAAACTGCCATTTCTCGGATTGCCACACCGTTGCCGCCTGGCTCGAACTCATCGACCGCAACGTGGAGGAGGCGAACCGCAAAGGCGCGAATATCGAATCCGTGGTCTGGGCGCCCATCCTCACGCTCGGCGACTTTGACTGGGGCAAGCCCGCGCCCGGCGCCTGGGTCACGTGGAACCTCGATGACTCGAAGCGAACCCGCCACTGGTCAAGGCAGACTGTCGAGGCGGTCCGCCGATTCACCGGCTCGGCCAGTCTCCAACCTGCGCGAATTTGAAACCAACCGCCCGCTAATCCGTCGATTCCTCTGGCGGCCAGGCAAATTCCGGCCGCCAGAGGGAGACGGAGATGATGAGGTGTCCGAGGTGCAGCGCGTCCCTGCCGGACGGCGCGGGATCCTGCCAGTACTGCCAGGCGGTCTGGGCGCCAAACGCGACTGCCGGCCCTGGCCGGCCGCCGGTCGCGGGAGTGCAGTTCAATCGCCCCGAGACGTGGACCACCAAAGCCTACTTTGCGGTCGCCGCATGGTGGACCCTGAGTGGCGTCTGGTCCGTCCTTCAGGCTGCGGCCTTCGCGACTGAGAAGAATGACGGCGGCGGCGCGGTTGCGATCGCCTTCGGCGCGATTTCCGCGATCGTTGGACTTGGCCTGCTCCTCAAGGTAGAAGCCGTCCGCAATGTCGTTGTCATCATGGCGTGCTTCAACATTCTGTTCGGCCTGTTCGGCGTCGTGATGTCGTTCTTCCTCGCGCCGCTGGCCGGCATCTGGGGCGCTGTCATCATGCTTCGGCAGTTCATCGACATCGGCCTCGCCGGCCTCATGATCTTCCTCATCGGCGAAACCGACACGCGGACGCCGAACTTCTGAGTTTCTGAGTACAGGTATTCACGATGAAGTTGTACGACATCAGCCTCACGATCACGCCCGACACTCCGCGCTATCCCGGCAAGGAGATTCCCAGCCGCGGCATCCTTATGCGAATCGAGGACGGCTCCATCGCGAATTGCAGCGCCATCTATCTCGACTGCCATGTCGGCACCCACGTCGATGCTCCTCGTCACTTCGTCCGTGACGGAATCACAATCGATCAGGTCCCGCTCGACCGCCTCTGCGGACCCTGCCGCGTCGTCGAAGTCACCGGCCGCCGCGACATCCGCCCCGACGACCTCACTGCCATTCCGCCCAACACGCGCGTCCTCTTCAAGACCTGCGGCTCGCACCAGCTCCACAACGGCCTCGGCGATCCCAACTCCTTCGCTTACCTCACCCCCGACGCCGCCCGCCGTCTCGTCGGTCTGAAAACGCAGCTCGTCGGCATCGACGGTTTCTCCATCGACGAATACGGTTCGACGGAGCCCTCTCACCTGATCATCCTGCCCGCCGGCATCCCGATTCTCGAATGCATCGACCTCACGGACGTCCCGCCCGGCGACTACGACCTTACCGTCCTCCCCCTCAAAATCGCCCACTCCGAAGCCGCCCCCGCCCGCGCCATCCTGAAAGCCGATTGAACCACGGCGCACACAACGACCGGCGAGAGAGATTCAACCACGGGGAGCACGGGGAACGGCAGGAGATTCACAAATCCTATTCGCGACCATTCGCGTTATTCGCGGTCAACATGCCGTTTGCCGTTTCCGTACTCTTCCGCGACTTCCGCGGTAAGAATCCCGCCGTTCTCCGTGTTCCCCGTGGTTATAATAGAGTCATGGCGAACCGCATCCGGCTCCTCGACGACAACACCGCCAACCGCATAGCCGCCGGAGAGGTCGTCGAGCGGCCCGCCTCCGCCGTGAAGGAGTTGGTCGAGAACGCCATCGACGCAGGCGCGACCCGGATCGCGGTCTCGCTTGAAGAAGGGGGAAAGCGCAAGATCGAGGTCGTCGACAACGGCTCCGGCATGGGTCCGGAAGACGCCATCCTCTCCCTCCAGCGCCACGCCACCTCCAAGATTCAGTCGGCCGACGATCTGTTCGCTATCCGCACCCTCGGCTTTCGCGGCGAGGCGCTCCCCTCAATCGCCTCCGTCTCCCATTTCACGCTCACCAGCAAGGCAACGGACGAGGACGCCGGCGTCCGCATCGTCGTCCACGGCGGCGACATCGAATCGGTTGATAACATCGGCGCGAGAGAGGGGACCGTGGTCGCGGTAGACGACCTCTTCTACAACACCCCCGCCCGCCTCAAGTTCCTGAAGTCCACACCCACCGAGCTTGCCCGCGCCGTGGAAGCGGTCGGCCACCTCGCCATCGCCCATCCCGAAGCCGCCTTCCGAATCGCGCACAACGGCTCCGAGATGCTCTCCACACCTGGCGGCGGAGAACCGCTCGGAGCGCTCGCCGCGGTCTGGGGCCGGGACATCGCCCGCCGCCTCGTCCCAGTTCTCTTCGAATCGCCGGGCCTCTGCGTCACCGGATTCCTCTGCACTCCCGACACCCATCGCCCCGGACGTTCGCACGAGCTCTTCTTCGTCAACGGCCGCCCCATCAAGAGCCGCCTGCTCACCCATGCGCTGGAAGACGCGGTCCGCACCCTCACTCCGGATAGCCGCTACCCCATTGCCGCCCTCTTCATCCAGATCGCGCCCGACATGGTCGACGTGAACGTCCACCCCACCAAGACGGAGGTAAAGTTCACCCGCGACGGCGACGTCCACCACGCCGTCAGCCAGGCCGTAAAGCGCTCGGTCCTCGACCACGGCATCCTTCCGACGGTGAGCCTCGGATTCACAAACCCGCAGCCATCTCCCACTGATTTTCCGACGCAGTCCCCATTCACCGGCGGCGGCTTTGAATCGCTCGCCCGCGCCGCCGTAGAATCGTTCACCCCCCGCGACCCCTCTCCACCCATGCCGCCGTATTGCGAGTCCGATTCCCCGGATGCACCGTTCACGCATCACGAATCATGCATCACGGGCGACGCATCACGCATCACGCCTCCTCCCCGTCCCTTCGCCGAGCAGCTCCGCGGCTTTCGCGTCCTCGGCCAGGCGCAAAACACCTATATCATCGCTCTGACGGACGATGGCGTCGCCATCATCGACCAGCATGTCGCCCACGAACGGGTCCTCTATGAACGTCTAACTGAGAAGCGCGCGGAGCAGGGGATTCCGATGCAGCATCTCGCGGTCCCGGTCACGCTCGCCCTCGGCACCGCCGAAGCGACACTCCTCCGACAGCGGCTGGAAGACTTCGCCGCGGCCGGCTGGGAGATCGAAACGTTTGGCCGAGATTCATTCCTGGTTCGCGCCGTGCCCGCCTGGGTTCGCAGCCGCGCCCATGAATCGGTCCTCCGCGACATGGTGGACGAGCTGGTCCACCAAAGTGTCTCCCGCCGCCTGGTCGTCCAGCGCGAGCACGTCACGATCACCAACGCCTGCAAGATGGCCGTAAAAGCCGGCGACCCGCTCACCATCGAAGAGATGTCCGGCCTCCTCGCCCAGCTCGCCGACACCGAGAACCCCTACGTCTGCCCGCACGGCCGCCCGATCGTCGTCACCGTCCCCTTCGCCGAAATCGACCGCAAGTTCAAGCGATAGCCGGGAAGGAATTGGCCGGGATGAACATCATGAACAGAATAACGGCAAAGGCGAAACCACGAATACACACGAATGAACACGAATGAAGGCCCGGCTCAGCGGTTCCTTGCCATTCTGCCGCGGTGAGACGACAAAGAGGCGGGAGGCGGATGGGTGGCATACGATATCGAGAAGCCATTAAGCGCGGCCGAGTACCGCGACGCGCTGTGGAAGGGGCTGGGACGCACCGTACTGTTCGTTCAGCGGTATGGTGACGCGGACTACCGTGAGGAGATTGTTCGAGGCTGCATTTGCGACCTGCGGTTCGACCGGCAGACGATGCAGGATCACAGCGATCAGCTCTTCGATATCATCGTCGCAACTGGCGCGTCGGACTGGTACATAAACCATCTGACGGAAGTCCTGCCCACGCTCGATTCCGAGCAATTCGATCCCTGGCAGGCTGTAGCCGTGTTGCGCCGGTTCGCCGAGAGCGGAGCCTTGAAGGCGCGAGCTGCCGTCATCGAGGCATTCGACCGCGACGCGGCGAACGGTAACGTAGAATACCTCGATGACCTGCTCCTGGTAGAGGGTGCGCAGGGGCTCGTACGCGCCGCCAGATCCTTGCCTTGGCAGTCGATCAAGGAGGACGACCAGTGGAGAGTGTGGGGCGCGGTGGAGCAATGGTCGGAGCGGGATGGGCACGATGCAGTCCGTGCACAAATACGTGCCCTGCTGCCCGCACCGACACAGCTTCGCCCGCGGTTTGAATACCTTGAGGCCAAATGGCTGGAGGTCGAAAGCCGCCGCGACAAGCGTTCATGGAGCAACCCTGTGCCGACGTACGACGAGTTGGTTGGATTGCTCGATGCGCGGGTCCGGCGAGGACGCGAATCTGTCCTCACCTACTTGTTCCTGCCGATGAAAAACGTAAGCCCGGAGACTGTTGAGCGGCTGGGTCGCGACTTGTTGGATGAATCCGATCCGCTCCGCCGCCTCGGCCTGGTGAAAGCATTCCGACATCGCCCGTTCCCGTTCGGCCACGAGCCGTTGATGCCATTCCTTGAATCGGCAGACGAGGACCTGAGATTCGTCGCCATGCAGGCGCTGGCAAAGCTCAGGCATCCCGATATCCGCCAGTACGCGCTGGAGGGGGAGCGGACAGGACTTCGGCCTGATCTGGTCGCGGAGATGTTGAAGTTGAACGCCCTGCCCGAGGATGAATCGGTCCTGCTCGACTTCGCCCGGCGAGAGCTCGACCCTAAGATCTACCACTCAGTCACTATCGGTCTCCTGCGCTTGATGGAGTCGCATTCCGATATCCGCAGCCGGGAGATTTGCTTCCAGCTCTATGAGCGTGGTGCATGTTCCATGTGCCGAACGGGAATAGTCGACCTCCTCATGAAATCCGGCCCGCTGCCGGAGTGGATTAGCGCCGAACTTCCATACGACTCTGAGCGCCACACCCGTGAACTCATGCCCGCCTGAGATTCAGCCATTATGAACATCATGAACATAATAGCGGCCGACGACAGCGCCGCAAGTGAATCCCATAATGTTCATAATGTTCATAATGGCTCGAATCCGCCGTCCGGCTCTCTGGCGAGGCACGAGTCGTGGATCGATGGCTTTCGCGGCGTCGCCATCCTCGCCGTCCTCGCGATTCATATCCTTCCCCGGCTCTTCGCCCAATGCACCCGCGAAACGCCGCTCTGGTATGCGCTCGTGACCCTCCATCGCGCCTGCTTTTTCGCCGTGCCCGGCTTTCTCATGCTCAGCGCAATGGTCAACGCGCACAGCCTCCTGCGCAACCCGGACCTCCGCCGCTATGCCTGGTCCCGTGCCCAGTCAGTCCTCTGGCCCTACCTCGTATGGTCCGCCGTATTCGTCGCCTACCGCAAGCTCGACAATCCGGAAACCTTCCACTTCCAAACCGTCCCGGCCCTCCTCTGGTACGGCAAGTCGTTCCCACACCTCTACTTCATGGTCCTTCTCATCCAGCTCCTGATACTGCTCCCCCTTCTCCTCCCGCTCCTCCGCCGCAAACCCTCCCCACAGGCAATCGCGACTGCCGCCCTCATCGTCACCGCCGCCACGTACCTCGCGAATCGCCTCTGGCTCCGGCTCCCCGCGCCCGCCAGCGTCATCCTCTGGTACACCCCGGCCGTATGCTTTGGTCTCGCACTTGCGCTCCGGTTTGATCGCGTACAAACGATTCTTCGCCGCTCCGCCCCCTTGGCAGCTCTCGCAGTCGCCCTGTCCCTCCTCTGGTACGCGCCCTGCGCCCTCGACCAGGCCATGCACAAACACGCGCGATTCGACGGCGCAATCTACCAGGCATCGGAATGGGTGTTCACGACCGGAATGGCCCTCCTCGCCATGTTCGCCGCCACCCGGATCGGAGAGGGGAGAGCCCGCGCGGTTCTCGGCTACCTCGGCCGCAACTCGCTCCAGATATACCTCGCGCACCCGCTCTTTCTCGCCCTCCTCGACGACGTACCGCACGTCACATTCCGCGTCGGCGTAAAGGGCGCATTTATACTCCTCTTTGGAATCGCCCTGGCCGTCCCAATCCTCCTCGCCGAATCCGCTCGCCGCCTCCGCTTATCCCCACTCCTTTTCGGCCGATAACTCTCCTGTAGTCCGACTCCTCGTCGCTCGTCCGTCCTTGGAACAAAAGCCCACGTCACCAAAGATACCCGAAACAATTCCACGTAAACGCTTGACAGCGAAACATTCGTCTGCTATACTTCCATCCGATCAACCGAAAGGAGATATCGCCTGCCGTCTTCGTCAGCACTGCCCGGGCGCGCGCTGCCCGACAACCTTTGGGGTGACCCGTTCCGGACGAGGAGCGCGAACGCGCTGAGCAACACTCAGCACAGGATCAAACGCCTCGACAACCGGTCTGCCAGTCGCATCGTGGCCCCTCAGCCTGAGTCGTGCAAGTATATTGTTCCTTCGTCGTGCAAGTATCTCGATTCTTCGTCGTGCAAGTATCTCCCCTTGAGTCGGACCGGAAAACCAGACAGGGAGACAGGGAGACAAGGAGACAAGGAGACGAGGAAAAGACAAGAGCTCTTCCTTTGGGTTCCTTCGTGTCTTCGTGTCTTCGTGGTGAGAATCCCTGAATCCGCCGTTCCCCGGTCGCGCCGTTGGGCGTTCGCCGAGGACCGATAACCAGGCCGGAAGCATAACAGTCCGCCATAGATATGTAATTGCGGCGTTGCGACCGTGACAACATCCGCACTTTGACAACCAGAGACACCCGCGCCGAATCGCTGATACGATCACACTTCGTCGCGCGTCGGCCGGCAAACGACGCAAAGGCCGCCTTCGATTCTATCGCGATTCGATGGCGGGCCACTCGCGCTGCGTCGCGCAGACACAGTGTCCCATATCGTCAACGACTCCAAACGCGCCAGATTCTTCGACTCTCTCGGGCTCGTAACCGAATGACAACAAGGGCAATACCAAGCCCGGCGAGACGTCGATTAGGTGCGATTCGCCTCCTGCACGCACAGTGCCCACGCAGGTGGGCACACGGCCGCAGGCTCCCCAGCCGAGGGGTTCAGCCCGACGGCGCCCCACTGTGCGACCAACCTCGCATCCAACCCAATCCGCTCCCGCCACGCATACAAAGCCCCTCCTTGCGAAGGAGGGTGTTGGGGGTGGATGTCGGGTTCATTCTGCTCTCCGCGCTCGCCATACGAAGCCCCCTCCTTGCGAAGGAGGGGGTTGGGGGAGGTGGCCCAATCCATGCTTCGGGTATCATAAGTGTTCGATTCACCGAACTTCGCGCGCAAACCGATAAACGATCATGCACCATCCCCTGACGGAACTACTGACACAACGAATAGCCATCCTCGACGGCTCCATGGGCGCGCTCCTCTTCCAGAAGCGCCTCGAGGAAGCCGACTACCGCGGAACGCGATTCGCAAGCCATCCGCACGACCTGAAGAACAACCCGGACGTCTTGAACCTGGCGAATCCCGGCCTCATCGCGGAGGTCCACGACGCCTACCTCGACGCCGGCGCGGACATCATCGAGACGAACACGTTCACGGCGACCTCGATCTCGCAGGAGGAGTTCGGCCTCCAGAACTTCGCCTATGAGATGAACGTCGAGGGCGCGCGAATCGCGAAGGAAGCCGCGAGCCGCGCCATGGAGCGCGATCCGTCCCGCCCGCGCTGGGTCGCCGGCTCGCTGGGCCCACAGTCCCGCAGCGCCTCCGTCGTCATCGACACGAATCGTCCCGCTTACCGCAACACGAGCTTCGATCAGCTCCGCGCAGCCTACTACGATCAGGCGAAGGCGCTCCTCGAAGGCGGTGTCGACCTCCTCCTCTGCGAGACGACGTTCGACACGCTCAACCTGAAGGCTGCACTCTTCGCGATTCAACAACTTTTCGACGAGGGCGCGCGCCACGTCCCGCTCATCGCCTCGCTCAGCATCACCGACCAGGCGGGCGGCAACCTCACGGGCCAGAGCCTCGAGGCGATGTGGAACTCCATCTCGCATGCGCCGCTCTTCGCCGTCGGCCTCAACTGCTCCCTCGGCCCGAAGGAGATGCGGCCCTTCATAGAGGAGCTGAGCGCCATCGCGCCCATCCCGTTACTGGCCTATCCGAACGCCGGCCTCCCCGATCCGCTCTCGCCAACCGGCTTCCCGGAAACGCCCGAATCGATGGCCCCGCAGCTCCGCGAATGGGCCGCGAACGGCTGGCTCAACATCGTCGGCGGCTGCTGCGGCACCACTCCCGAGCACATCCGCCAGCTCGCCGAAGCCGTTCGGGGACTTCCGCCGCGCGTTCCCGCGACGGTCGAGCCCACCCTCCGTCTCTCTGGAACCCGTCCCCTCAACGTCCGGCCCGATTCCAACTTCCTCAACATCGGCGAGCGAACCAACGTAACTGGATCGCCGAAGTTCGCGAAGCTCATACTGGCGGGCGACTACGAGGCGGCGCTCTCCGTCGCCCAGCAGCAGGTCGACAACGGCGCGCAGGTCATCGATGTCAACATGGACGAGGGAATGCTCGATTCCGAGCAGGCGATGGCCACGTTCCTCACCCTCATCCAGGGCGAGCCGTCCATAAACGTCGTCCCTGTCATGGTCGATTCCTCGAAGTGGTCGGTCATCGAAGCGGGGCTGAAGTGTGTCCCCGGCAAGGGAATCGTCAACTCGATCAGCCTGAAAGAGGGCGAGCATAAGTTCATCGAGCAGGCGCGCCTCCTCCGGCGCTACGGCGCGGCGGTCGTCGTGATGGCGTTCGACGAGACCGGGCAAGCAGACACATATGAGCGCAAAATTGGGATCTGCGAGCGCGCCTACCACATCCTGACCGAGGAAGTGGAGTTCCCGCCGCAGGACATCATTTTCGACCCCAATATCCTGACGGTCGCCACCGGCATCGAGGAGCACAACGGCTACGCGGTCGCCTTCATCGAGGCGACCCGCTGGATAAAGCAGAACCTGCCGCTGGCAAAGGTGAGTGGGGGAGTCTCCAACATCTCCTTCTCCTTCCGCGGCAACAACGTCGTCCGAGAGGCGATGCACTCCGCCTTCCTCTACCACGCGATCCGCGCCGGCCTCGACATGGGCATCGTGAACGCCGGCATGCTCGCCGTCTACGAAGAGATTCCGAAGGATCTGCTGGAGCTGGTCGAGGACGTCCTCCTGAATCGTCGCCCCGACGCCACCGAGCGCCTGCTAACGTACGCCGATTCCGTGAAAGGGCAGGGGACCGGCAGGACCGCCGTGAAGGACGACGCCTGGCGAAACGAGCCTGTCGAGGAGCGCCTGAAGCACGCGCTCATCAAGGGAATCGCGGACTTCGTCGAGCAGGACACCGAGGAGGCCCGCCAGAAGTACCCGAAACCCCTCCACGTCATCGAGGGGCCGCTGATGGACGGCATGAACGTCGTCGGCGACCTCTTCGGCTCCGGCAAGATGTTCCTGCCGCAGGTCGTCAAGTCCGCCCGCGTCATGAAGAAAGCGGTCGCCGTCCTGCTGCCGTACATGGAGGCCGAGAAGGATGCCCTCCGCGCAACCGGCGCCACCGTCCAGGCGCAGGGCAAAATTGTCATGGCCACCGTCAAAGGCGACGTCCACGACATCGGCAAGAACATCGTCGGCGTCGTGCTCGGATGCAACAACTACGAGGTCATCGACCTCGGCGTGATGGTCCCCGCCGACAAGATTCTGGAGACGGCGCGCCGCGAGAACGCCGACGCGATCGGCCTCAGCGGCCTCATCACGCCCTCCCTCGACGAGATGGGCCACGTCGCCCGCGAGATGGAGCGGCAGGGCTTCACGGTCCCGCTCCTCATCGGCGGCGCAACCACGAGCCGCGCCCACACGGCCGTCAAAATAGCGCCGCAATACAGCAAGCCGGTCGTCCACGTACTCGACGCCTCCCGCGCCGTGGGCGTCGTCTCCAGCCTGTTGAGCCCGGACCAGAAGGCAGCCTTCGTCGAGCAGAACCGCTGCGATCAGGATCTGCTCCGGGAGCAGCACGCCGGCCGCCGACAGGAGCGCGTCCTCCTGCCCATCGAAGAGGCCCGCCGCCGCAAGCCGCTCATCGAGTGGCGTCCCGAGGACATTTCGAAACCCAACTTCACCGGCCTCCGCGTGCTGGACGACTATCCGCTGGAGGAGCTGGTTCCCTACATCGACTGGTCGCCCTTCTTCCACACGTGGGAGCTCCGCGGCCGCTACCCCGACATACTCGACGATCCCGTCGTCGGCGAAGCCGCCCGCGACGTATTTTCCGACGCGCAGAAGATGCTGAAGACGATAGTCCGGGAGAAGTGGCTGCGCGCACGTGGCGTCTACGGCCTCTTCCCGGCCAACGCGGTCGGCGACGACATCGATCTCTACACGGATGAATCGCGCGCGTCCGTCGTGGCCCGGTTCCACTTCCTCCGCCAGCAGGTCGACAAGGGCGATGGGCAGGTGGATTACTGCCTCGCCGACTTCATCGCGCCAAAGGAGACCGGCCTTCCCGACCACATTGGTGGTTTCGCGGTGACGGCAGGGGATGGCATGATCGAGCGCGTCCTCGATTTCAAGAAGCTGCACGACGACCACAGCGCCATCCTGCTCGAGTCACTCGCGGATCGTCTCGCCGAAGCCTTCGCCGAGCGTCTCCACAAGATAGTTCGAGACGAATGGGGCTACGGCCGCGCAGAGAATCTCTCGACCGACGACTTGATTCGCGAGCGCTACCGAGGCATCCGCCCGGCCGCAGGCTATCCCGCCTGTCCCGACCACACCGAAAAGCGAACACTCTTCAACCTGATGAAGGTGGAAGAATCAACCGGCATCGAGCTGACCGAATCGTTCGCAATGTTTCCCGCCAGCTCGGTTAGCGGGCTCTACTTCGCGCACCCTTCCAGCCGCTACTTCCCCGTCGGCAAGATCGCCCGCGATCAGGTCGAGGACTACGCCGCCCGAAAAGGATGGCCGGTCGCCGATGTCGAACGGTGGCTGGCACCCAACATGAACTACGAGCCGTGACGAGGATCAGGCCATGACACAGACAGCCTCCGATACCGCACCACCCAGGAGCAAGATGACGTTCGAGGAGTTCCTCGCCTCGATTCCTGACGACGTACACGCCGAATGGGAAGACGGAGAGGTGATCTACTTGACCGTAGAGGCTGACAACAATCGACTGCTCATGTTTCTGGCCGCGGTTCTGGCATTCTATATCGATGCCAGATCGATCGGACAATTGTACTCGGAGCCATTCGTGATGAAGACGGGTCCCGACCTGCCGGGTCGCTCGCCGGACCTCTTCTTTGTGAGTAACGAGAACGCTTCGAGGGTTCGCAAAGTCTGCCTCGAAGGACCAGCCGACCTCGCCATCGAAATCGTCAGTCCTGAAAGCGGTAAGCGAGATCGGGGCGCGAAGTTCTACGAGTATGAATCCGGTGGGGTGGGGGAGTACTGGCTGATAGATCCGCAGCGCAAACGCGTCGAGTTTTACACCCGCGATGACAACGGCTTGTTTACCGCAGTTTCTCCGAACTCCGACGGTGCCTACCACTCCATCATGCTGCCGGGCTTCTGGCTGCGCGTGGACTGGCTGTGGCAGTCGCCGCTGCCTCCCGTCCCATCGATTCTCAAAGAGATGGGGTTGATTTGAGCGCCGATTCGGTCAGAATCGGCGGCATGATGGTCGCCACTCTCACGCCGTTCGATTCGAACGACCGGCTGGATGTTGGCGCGATTCGGTCGCACACGCGGTTTCTCGTGGAGAACGGAGTCGCGGGCCTCTGCCCGGCCGGCACGACTGGCGAGATGCTCTACCTGTCGGTTGGCGAGAAGATCCGCCTGATCGAGGAGACCTGCGGCGCGGCCGGCAACGTTCCGGTCATCGCGGGCGTCTGGGCACTGTACGAGCGCGAGATTCAGCTTCTCTGCCGGGCCGCGAAGACGGCAGGCGCCGCCGCGGTCTTCCTCCCGCCGCCCATCTACTATCCTTCGTCCGATGACGTCGTCTATCGCCACTATGCGTCCGTTCACGAAGCCGCCGGCCTGCCCGTCTTCGCATACAACATCCCCGCCTACGCCGCAAACGCTATCTCGCTGGACTGCATCGAGCGACTCGTGAACGATGGTGTCATCGCCGGCATCAAGGATTCGACGGGCAGGGCCGACCAGATGAAGGCGCTCCTCGACCGATTCGGCGGCCGGATCGCCGTGGAAGCGGCCAGCGATTCATTCGCCCTCGAAGCGAAGAAGCTCGGCGCAGACGGCTTTATCTCCGCCCTTGCCAACATCTGGCCGGCATCGCTCGTGAAGCTTTGGAACGGCGACGAATCGCTCCAGTCGCTCGTGGACGAGGCACGAACAGCCGTAAAAAAGTCGGGCGGAGTCCCCGCGCTGAAGCGGCTCCTCGCCTGCCGGGGCTTCGCGTTCTCCGCCAGTCGCCTGCCACATTCCGGCCTCTCGGAAGAGCAGGGGAGGGGACTCGACGCGCTCTTTGCCTCTCTCGCCGAACGCGGGCTGAATTGACTTGCAGATTTGCCGGTCCGCCGCTTGACACTCTGCGCCAGTCCTTGCTATACTGTTGTATCTCCCGCACCGCAGCGCCGTCCTTCTGTCGTGCTCGCTCTCATTCACGCTTCTTCCCGCTTTCATGCACAGCAACCCGACCGACGAACTGATTCTCATTCTCGATTTTGGGGCGCAGTACACCCAGTTGATCGCACGGCGGGTTCGCGAGTGCCACGTCTATTGCGAGATTCTGCCGCACAACACGCCGCTCGACCAGATAGCCGCCCGCAAACCCAAAGGCATCATCTTCAGCGGCGGCCCGAACAGCGTCTACGAGCCGAACGCCCCGACCGTCGACTGCGGCGTCTATGACGTCGGCCCGCCGGTACTGGGAATCTGCTACGGCCACCAGCTTATGGCCCTCCAGCTCGGCGGCAGGGTCGTGCCGGCCGAGAAGCGCGAATACGGCAAAGCGGACCTCTCCATAGTGAACCCCGCGCCGCTCTTCTCCGGGCTGCCGGCGTCGCTCACGTGCTGGATGAGCCACGGAGACACGGTTCTCGCGCCGCCGCCGGGCTTCTCGGTGCTCGCAACCACCGATTCGACGCCCGTCGCCTCCATGGCGAACGACGCCCGCAAGCTCTATGGCGTCCAGTTTCACCCCGAAGTCGCCCATACGCCGTTCGGCAAAGAGCTGCTCCGCCACTTCGTAGTGGACGTCTGCGGGTGCGGCCAGCTCTGGACACCGGCGAACTTCGTGGATGAAGCCGTCGCGAACGTCCGAAGGCAGGTCGGCGACGCGGGCGTGGTCTGCGGTGTTTCCGGCGGAATCGACTCCTGCTGCGTCGCCGCGCTCGTGCACAGGGCCATCGGCGACCAGCTCACCTGCATCTTCGTTGACCACGGCCTGCTCCGCAAGGGGGAAGCCGACCAGGTGCGCGACGACTTCGCCGCCGCTCTCGGAATTAAGCTCATTTATGTCGATGCGAAGGACCGGTTTCTTAAGCGCCTCGCGGGCGTCACAGACCCCGAGTCGAAGCGGAAGATCATCGGCGAAGAATTCGTGAGGGTTTTCGAGGAGAATGCCGATAATATCTCCGGCGCACAATTCCTCGCGCAGGGCACGCTTTATCCGGACGTGATCGAGAGCGGAACCTCCACCGCGGCCACCATCAAGACGCACCACAATGTGGGCGGGCTGCCAGAGGACATGCGGCTGAAGGTGATCGAGCCGCTGCGCTACCTTTTTAAGGACGAGGCGCGCGCCGTCGCCGATGAGCTGGGTCTACCCGAATCCATTGTCTGGCGCCATCCGTTTCCTGGCCCCGGCCTCGCCATCCGCATCATCGGCGAGGTTACGTGGGAACATCTCGAGACTCTCCGCGAGGCCGACGCCATCTTCATCGAGGAGATTCGCCGCGCGGGGCTCTACGAGGAGATCTGGCAGGCTTTTGCCGCGCTGCTGCCGAGTGTGCGGAGTGTAGGCGTGATGGGCGACACGCGTACCTACGCCCATCCGATCGTGCTGCGGGCCGTGTCCAGCGAGGACGCGATGACGGCGCACTGGTCGCGCCTGCCGTCCGATATGCTGGAGCGCGTCAGCAGCCGCATCGTGAACGAAGTGCAGGGCGTCAACCGCGTCGTCTACGACATCAGCTCGAAGCCGCCGGCAACCATCGAGTGGGAGTAGGGGAGGGGAGCAGCCGATTGCACCGCGACCTCTCTGAAATACTCCTTTCTCGAGAGACAATTCAGCGCCGCGTCGAAGAGCTGGGCCGCCAGATTTCGGAAGACTTTGCGGGCAGGGAACTGGTCGTAGTTGGCGTCCTCACGGGGTCGGTTCTGTTTCTCGCGGACGTCATTCGCCATATCACGGTCCCGATGGAACTCGACTTCGTTGCGATGTCCTCCTATGGCGCCGAGACGAAGAGTTCCGGCGAAGTCCGGCTGATTAAGGACCTGGGCCATCCGGTCCACGGCAGGCACGTTCTGGTGGCCGAGGACATCGTGGACACCGGTCTCACGCTCCGTTATCTCCTTGAGACCATTCACGCGAGGCAGCCGGCGAGCGTGTCGACGTGCGTTCTGCTGGACAAGCCGAGCCGCAGGCAGATCGAGGTCCCGGTGGATTACCGCGGCTTTGCGATAGAGGATCGATTCGTGGTCGGCTATGGCCTCGATTACGCAGGCCGATATCGCAACCTGCCCTACATCGGCGTGATGAGAGACCCTGCCGAATTGACCATCGTAGCGCCTGAATAGAACGCTTTGCATCCCGTCGCGCAATTCGTGGAACTTTTCTCGCCCATTGCCGCTATTTAATTGTGGTCAGTCTGTTCCTGACGGTAGTCGCGATCCATCGAACAGCCGCTCGAACTCCTTCCGTTAGCACGCTGCGAATCCCTGGGGTCCCGTGTCCACTGTGCTCCGCGCCGAATCCGTTTCGCAGGGATCACGGCATTGGAGCGGCCAGACATTTCGTCCGCAATAACTTAAAGGCGCATTCCACTATCATGGCGGCGCTGGTTACGGAGCCCGTCTCCGCCTCTGGCTCCGCGCCCGGTAGCACTCTTCCGTATTTCTCCGTGTCCAGGCTGAGGCCATGCGCCCGACCCGTCTGGATTACGATCTGTGAGGTAGATGATTCGAATGGAACAGATTACGCTGGCTGAGCTGAACAACAAGAGCCTGGAAGACCTTCAGGAGATGGCCAAAGAGATTGGCGTCAACGGCGACGGCGCGAACCGCCGGGAGGATCTCGTCCGCCGCATCATGGACAGCCAGACCGACAAGCCGGGCCAGCTTATGGCGCAGGGCGTGCTGGAGATCCTGCCGGACGGGTGGGGCTTCCTGCGCCGCAACAACTATTCGCCAAATGCCGAAGACATCTACGTCTCGCAGACCCAGATTCGGCGGTTCGCGCTGAAGACGGGCGATCTCGTCGCCGGACAGGTGCGCCCGCCAAAGGAATCGGAGAAGTACTTCGGCCTCCTTCGCGTCGAGCAGGTCAATGGCCTCGATCCGGAGGTCGCGCGCAACCGCACCAATTTCGACGACCTGACACCCATCTACCCTAACGACCGAATCGTACTCGAGACTTTGCCGAACGAGATTGCCGGCCGGTTCATCGACCTCGTCTCTCCGGTGGGGAAGGGGCAGCGTGGAACGATCGTCGCGCCTCCGAAGGCAGGCAAGACGACACTGCTTAAGACCATCGCGAACGCGATCACGGTCAACCATCCGGACATGGTCCTCCTGGTGCTGCTCATCGACGAGCGCCCGGAAGAGGTCACGGACATTCGCCGCTCGGTGAAGGGTGAGGTCATCAGCTCGACATTCGACGAGACGCCCGAGAACCATATGCGGGTCGCGGAGATGGTGCTGGAGCAGGCGAAGCGCCTCGTGGAATCTCGCAAGGACGTCATCGTTCTGATGGACAGCCTCACCCGTTACACACGTGCGTCGAACCTGACCGTCAATCCGTCGGGCCGCACGCTCTCCGGCGGTCTCGACCCGGCTGCGCTCTACCGCCCGAAACGTTTCTTCGGAGCGGCGCGTAATATTGAAGAAGGCGGCAGCCTCACGGTGCTCGCGACCGCGCTGGTCGAGACCGGCAGCCGCATGGACGACCACATCTTCGAGGAGTTCAAGGGCACCGGCAACATGGAGCTGGACCTCGACCGGAATCTCGCCGATCGCCGAATCTTTCCGGCTGTCGACATCCTCAAGTCCGGCACGCGGCACGACGAGCTCCTGTACGATGAAGAGAGCCTCAAGCGCATTACGCAGCTCCGCCGGCTTCTCTCCGGCCTCACTCCGCTGGAGGCGACAGAGCTGTTGATCGACCGACTGAGACACACCAAGTCGAATAAGGAATTCCTGAAAATGGTGGACCGCACCATGAAACCGGGTGACGCAACGTAGAACAGATAGTCAGGTGTCAGGTATCGGGTGCCGGGTGTTACCACCTGACACCCGGCCCCTGAGCATCTGATTGGCCGGAGGCTAGACGTGGGTAACGAGTTCAAGGATCTGTTTGGCGACTGGGAGCCGGGCGACGAGCCTCGGCGGGCGGGCGGTCACGACCTGGGAGAGCCCGAAAATCGCCAGCCGCATGCCTTGAACGAAAAGGAGGTCAAGGTGATCGGCGTGTACGAACGGCCGACGCCCGGAGGAGCGAACGGACAGACGTTCGTAATGCTGGAGGACAACTCCGACCGAAAGGTGCCCATCTACATCGGCCGATTCGAGGCGTTCTCCATCTCACAGGCAATCGAAGGCGAGGAACTGGGCCGCCCACTGACCTACGATTTGATGATGTTGATGCTGGAGAGACTGGGGGCCTCCGTCGAGCGCGCAATCATTGATGACATATGGCAGTCGACCTTTTATGCGAAGCTGACCCTGACGCGTGGCGAGGAGACATTCGACATCGACTGCCGTCCGAGCGATGCTATCAACCTGGCGCTCCGCGCGCGCGCCCCGATGTATGTTGCCGAAGCGGTTATTGAGGCGAGCCAGGAGGAGTTCTGAACCCAGGTTCAGCTTCACGAAAGTACGGGCCGGCCATGGCGTAGAGACGCTGTGCGCCGGCCCTCTGCACGATTCCGATACTCGTTTCTTAGGGTTGAAAGGGGAGAGACATGGGCTGGCCCGTTTTAGCGCTGTTGTCGGCGGTCTGCGCGGGAATCACGAATGTACTCGCAAAGGTCGGCGTCGAAGGCGTCCCGTCGAATCTTGCTACCGCGGTCCGCACGGCCGTGGTCCTTATATTCGCGTCTCTTATTGTAGCCATGCGCGGCGAGTCGAAGGCACTGTCACAGCTTACCGGTCGAAACTGGACGTTCCTCTGCCTCTCGGGCATCGCAACCGGTCTCTCATGGCTCTTCTTCTTCGCAGCCCTTCAGAAGGGGACCGTGAATCAGGTCATCCCCATCGACAAGCTGAGCTTTGTCATAGCGCTCGCGATCGCGGCCGTAGCCCTCCACGAGCGTATAGCTCCGCTGACGCTTCTCGGCGCGGCACTGATCCTTTGCGGCGTAATGCTGACCATCCCTTCGGTGCAGCAGCGGCTTGTCCCGACAAAGCCGGAGATCGCGCCGGTTGCCGGACGGCCGGTTTAGCAGCCTCATCTGGCCGCGGAAGACCATGCGCTGGAGATGCGATACGTGACGTCCGTGAACTGGAGCGGATGCTGCGCGGTTGAGTAATAGCTGCGGTCGGGCAGGCGCTGATGACGGGTGTTGAAGAGCGAATCGAACACAATCCGGAATGTGTTTACCGGCGTAATGGTCGAGTAGAGATGCCCGCGGACGCGCGGCGGCACGAGATAAGCATTTAGATTCGTAAACGGCTCGCGCAGATCCGTACCGGCCAGGCTGGTCCAGTCCAGATTCATGCGCGAGCCGTGGTCGCCCTGGAGGATTATGACTGGCGGTCGCGCGGATCTGGAAAGAACGGCATCGACGGCCGCCAGCGTCTGTCGATTGACATATTGGAGCTGCGCGATGTAACCGGCTCGATACTGGTCGCGCGTAATCCTCTGAAGAAGCTGGGAGCCGTCCACGTCGACGTATGGACCTCGCGGATTCACCGGCTCGCCGTTCGCACCGAACACGAACGGAGGATGCGGCGCGCTGATGTGCGCGAACACGAACTTGGGCGAAGGCTGACTCGATGCCACGGAGAGGTCGCGGAAGGCCGACCGTATGAACGCGCGGTGGCGGTCGAATTCGCTCGTCCATTCCCCCGGCGCTGCGTCAAGGGCAGTGAGCCCGAACACCTGCCGTTCAAACGATTCGGGCGCAGGCGCCGTTCCGTCGTCGCCGAACACCTCATCGGCGGATTGGATGCGCGTCAGGCCCACCCCGGTCCAGACGTATATGTAGCGGTAGCCGCGGCCGCGCAGCTCGCGCGCCACTGCATTGTCGTCGATCATTCCACGGAGGATTTCCGTCAGCGTCCCGTCAGAGGACGACCGCGCCGGAAGGTCAGTTAGATAGCGCATGTTGAGGGAGGAGGCGAGGCTGTAGCCGGTTTGATCGTAATTCGACCGGCTTCTCCGGGCAATGTAGAAGCCGCGCTTTTCCAGCGCGCTCAGGAACGGCGAGTTGTCGAACCCATAGAAGGTCCGCAGGCTGTCCGCGCCCGCATACGCGTCCAGAATAATGTAGTAGATGTCGGGTTTGTTCACAGCCGAGCTATCGGCTGAACCTGGGTTCGCCATCTGCTCGGCTTTCCCGTGGCCTGACACCTGCCGCCCAAACAGCCGGTGTGCAGTCCATAGCCCTATCGTCGCTATCGAAGGAGCCAGCAGCGCAACAGCTGCCAGGTTCGCCACCTGCGTCGCCCGTTTCAGTGGCCTCCTGGTGCGAAGTATCGCGGTTACGACCAGGAGCAGGATTCCCGCCGCGAGCGGTGAAACGAGGTTTACATAGCTGGGTCCGCCCGGAAGAAGCAGATTGGCCAGGTGGCCGTAGGAGAAGAACGCCAAAATCGTGGCGGACGTCGCCAGCGCGGCCTTGCGGCAATGACGCGTCGCGAGCGCTAATGCGATGCCGAGCGCTATCGCGATGCCGAGCGACAGCGCCAGCGGCCGCAGGACTTCCCGAGGCGAAACCTCATCCAGATTGCGCGAATAGAGGAAGAGAACCGGATATGCCGCGATGAGCAGCGGATGGAGCAGAATGGTCCTGGCAGGTCTGCCGGCCGTCGCCGGGTTAACTCGAGTCGCGGTGGAACTGTCGGCGGGCGCCAGCACGGAGTCGCGCTGAGACATGGGTCGATTTCCTCCCGATCGTCGTCCGACGCCCGTTAGCAGCGGGCTTCGGATCAGCTGGACGACAACGGAGTCGCGAGGAATCACGAGAATTCAAAGTAAACAGGTTGACAGCGGCCATGAGCAGCCAGGATTCACGACACATAGGAACTGACGAACTGATTGGCGGACGGTAACAGCCACACTCGGACGGTCCGCGCGCAGGCTCTTCCTCCCCCGGCCGGTTGACATAATAGACATTATCGGACGTTATATGGACCTGATAATCGAATTCTCTGGCGACACCTGGTACTGGCGTGGCCCGGCGCCGTTCTACTTCGTTACGGTTCCGGCAGAGCATTGTATTGCGTTGCGCGATGTCGCGTCCTCGGTTACCTACGGCTGGGGCATGATTCCCGCGACCGTATCGATCGGCGGCACGGATTGGACCACGTCGCTCTTTCCCAAAGACGGCGGCTACATTGTCCCATTGAAGGACAAGGTAAGGTCCGCCGAGGGCCTCGATGAGGGCGACACCGTGACTATTCGCCTGCGGGTGGGTTGAAACGCTCGGACCTCCAAATGCAAACGGGCGCAAATCGAATCGATTCGCGCCCGGGCTCGCATCTCGCTGCTGCTCAGGTCGTGGTTTGCGGCGATGTGGCGTTGGCAATCTCCGTCAGATGGCCCTGTATGTCCCGCAGCTTCCGATAGCATTCATTCAGCACTTCGGAGACGGAGTGCAGGGTCTCCTGCGGCCGCGCGTAGTAGCGCCGGCGAATGAGCAGGCCCGATGCCACCGCGATTCCGGCCGCAGCCGCCACCGCTCCGATTACAAGCGCCGTCTTGCGGCTGCCCTCGTTCACGAACTGGTTCCTTTCACGCAAGAACCTATCGGTGCTTGCCGATGTCGTACCGGCCGCCCTCTTCGCCGCCGTCCTCCAGCGACTTGAAGATGCGGCGGACGAACGCGATAAGCTCCATCGGGTTGAACGGCTTGGTCAGGTAGCAGTCCACGCCCGACTGCCAGCCGCGGAATACGTCCGCGTCCTGCGCCTTGGCGGTGAGCATTATGACCGGAATATCGCGCGTCGACTGATTCTTCTTCAGATTCTGGAGCACCTCGAAGCCGTCCATATACGGCATCATCACGTCCAGGACGATGAGGTCGGGGCTTTCGGACTCCACTTTCTCCAGGGCCTCTTTGCCGTCGAACGCGGTGACGACCTCGTAACCCTGACGCTCCAGGTTTACCTGGACGAGACGAACGATGTGCCGCTCGTCGTCCACCGCCAAAATCTTCTTCGCCATAGCTGGTCCTATCCCCCTGATCCGCTCCCGGAGCACACGAAGTTCTGTTCCACGGAGAGCGCGATCCGATAACACGGCAACGCGCGACTCCCCGCTCAATTTACGGGGAAGTATAACATACGCACACTTTACTGTCAACAAGCGTGCGGGCTTGTAGCAGCCTCATCCATTGCTGCCGGGCGAGAGCGGAGCGAATGTGCGAATCAGCGTCGCGCACCGTTCTTCTTCCCACCCGCTCGGCCCCACCGGCTTCTCCGGCTCTGTCCCGAACAACCCGGCAAAGGACCGTGCCAGCGACCGCGTGAGCTGCTCGACAGGCACATTCTCCAGTGGATAGCTCCCCTCCTCCACCGGGCCACGAAACACGTCGGCGACCGCCACAGCTGGCCGCCTGTACCGGATGGAAGATTGTTGAAGCAGAGCGCCGCCCTGCCGCCGCTGCGCGCTGCCGATGAGCTTCCGGCCCGCAACCGTCACCACGTCGGCCAGGCTCCGCGCCGCGAAGCAGTCTCCCCCACCCAATTCCCGCCGCTCACACTCCCCCATCCTGCCGTCGAGACCGAGGCTTCCGAGCGCGTCTACGAATCCGGCGGATAGATAGCGATAGGATTCGATTACCGACCGGCAATCTGACGGCAGTGCTTCAATCCGAGCCGCAATCGAAACGGTGAGATCCGTTCCATGCAGTATTCCGCGCCCACCGGTCGGCCGCCGCACGACGGGGATTCCCTCGGAGGCGCACCAGGCCGCATCGATTCCCGCGCCGACATCCTGGTGAAGCCCTACGGTCACCGCAGCCTCATCCCACGTATATATCCGGACGGTCGCTGGCGCCAGCCCCATGCCCGCCGCATCCAGCATGGCCGCGTCCATCGCCATATTCCAGGACGCCGAGTGCGGCCCATCCATCAACAGCCGCCAATGCACGAAAAGGTCTCCACGTGTTCAACACCGGATTCGCGGTAGCCTCGCCCAACGACCTAACGACCCGCCTTCCTACTCGTACGCTTCCACGGCCGGGCACGAACAGACGACATTGCGGTCCCCGTAGACGTTATCAACACGCGCGACCGGAGGCCAGTACTTGGTCTCGCGCAACCCCGCCAGCGGAAACGCGGCCTGTCTGCGCATATAAGGATGCGTCCAGTCGTCCGCGCTGATCGCCTCCGCGGTGTGCGGCGCGTTCTTGAGCGGATTGTCCGTCGCGTCCATCGAGCCCGACCGAATCGCGTCCACTTCCGCGGCAATAGAGATCATCGCTTCGCAAAACCGGTCCAGCTCCTCTTTCGGCTCGCTCTCGGTCGGCTCGACCATCATGGTTCCAGGTACCGGCCAGGAGACGGTCGGCGCGTGGAATCCGTAGTCCATCAGACGCTTCGCCACGTCCTCCACCTCGATTCCCGCCGTCTTCAGTGGCCGCAGGTCGAGGATGCACTCGTGCGCGACGAACCCGTTCGCCCCCTTGTAGAGGACCGGAAAGTAATCATCGAGCCGTTTCGCAATGTAATTGGCGTTCAGGATGGCCACTTCGGTTGCGCGCCGCAGCCCCTCCTGACCCATCATCGCGATGTAGGCGTAGGAGATTGGCAGAATCGACGGGCTGCCCCACGGCGCGGCCGCGATGGCGCCGATTCCGTTCTCGCCGCCCGTCGGGATGACCGGGTGCGTCGGCAGGAACGGAGCGAGGTGACGCGCCACGCCGATCGGTCCCATTCCGGGTCCCCCACCCCCGTGCGGTATACAGAAGGTCTTGTGGAGGTTCAGATGGCAAACGTCTGGCCCGAAGTCGCCCGGCCGGCAGAGCCCCACCTGCGCGTTCATGTTCGCGCCGTCCATGTAGACCTGCCCGCCGTTCCGATGGACGATGTCGCATATCTCGCGAATCGATTCCTCGAAGACGCCATGGGTGGACGGATATGTGATCATGAGGCAGGAGAGGGCGTCCGCATTCGCCGCGGCCTTCGCCCGCAAGTCCGCAACGTCGATATTGCCGGAGGGGTCGGTGTTCACGAGCACGATTCGCAGCCCGGCCATCGCGGCGGATGCCGGATTCGTGCCGTGCGCCGAAGCGGGAATCAGGCAGACGTTGCGATGAGTCTCGCCGCGCGTTTCGTGGTACTTCCGTATCACGAGCAGGCCTGCATACTCTCCCTGCGAGCCGGCATTCGGCTGGAGCGATACCGCCGCAAACCCCGTGATGTCGCAGAGCATCGCCTCCAGCTCTCCGATAAGCTGCTGGTATCCTTCCGTCTGCGCAAGCGGCGCAAAGGGATGGAGACCGTTGAACTCAGGCCAGGTGATCGGAATCATCTCGGCCGTCGCGTTCAGCTTCATCGTGCATGAGCCGAGCGGAATCATCGACTGGGCCAGCGAGATGTCCTTGTTGCCCAGCCGCGTCAGGTAGCGCAGCATCTCGGTCTCGGAGTGATAACGATTGAACACCGGGTGCGTCAGATAAGGCGTGGTCCGGCGCAGCCCCTCGGCATCGCACGGCAGCGGTCCCGCCGCCTCCAGGTCCCTCGGCCCCAGCTCGTGCGGACCGAAAACGGTCAGCAGCGCATCGAGGTCCGCCCTGGCCGTGGTCTCGTCAACCGATATCGTGAGCGTCGCGGAATCGAGCACGCGCAGGTTGATTCCGCGGGATTCCGCCGCGGCGGCGATGGCTCGCGCCCTCCCCTCCCCCACCGTGAGCCGGACAGTGTCGAAGTATGGGGCGTCGGAAACGGCGTATCCCAGCCGCCGGAGCGCCTGCGCCAGCCAGTATGCCGATGCGTGAACCTTACGCGCTATCTCCCGGATTCCCTCAGGGCCGTGATAGACCGCGAACATGGCCGCGACGTTCGCCAGCAGCGCCTGCGCCGTACAGATATTGCTCGTCGCCTTGTCCCGCCGGATGTGCTGCTCGCGAGTCTGAAGGGTGAGGCGGACTGCGCTTCGGCCCTCCGCGTCCCGCGAGACGCCCACCAGCCGCCCCGGAAGCTGCCGCTTGAACTGGTCCTTTGTAGCCATATACGCCGCGTGCGGGCCCCCATAGCCGAGCGGCACGCCGAACCGCTGCGTATTCCCGACCACAATGTCCGCGCCCATCTCGCCAGGCGGCGTAATCAGCGCCAGCGCGAGCAGGTCCGCCGACACGACCGCCAGCGCGCCCGCCCCATGCACGGCGTCGACGAACGCCCGGACATCATGAATCCTGCCGTCGGTTGCCGGATAAGCAATCAATGCCCCGAACAGTCCACGGTCCGCGGGCACCGCGTCATGCGGCCCGACGATCACCTCGATTCCCAGCGGCTCCGCGCGCGACCGCACCACGGCGATGGTCTGCGGATGGCAGTCCCCCGCCACGAAGAACGCCTTGCCGGTCGGATGGAGGTTGTGGCACATGTGCATCGCTTCGGCAGCGGCCGTGGCCTCGTCGAGCAGCGACGCGTTCGCGATCTCCATCCCGGTGAGATCGATCACCATCGTCTGGAAGTTGAGGAGTGATTCGAGCCTCCCCTGCGATACCTCCGCCTGGTACGGCGTATAAGGCGTGTACCACTGCGGGTTCTCAATCAAATTCCGAAGGATGACGGGCGGCGTGTAGCAGTCCGAGTACCCCATCCCGATGTACGACTTGCAGAGCCGATTCCGCGACGCCATCGATTTCAGGCGGGCGAGGACCTCCTGCTCGGTCATCCCCTCCCCCACCGCCGGCATCGCGGGCGGCTGGCCGGGACGGATCGAGGCGGGAATCGTCTTCTCGACCAGCTCCTCCAGCGAATCGACAGCGAGGACGCGCAGCATCTCGCGCACGTCCTCGGGTCGGGGTCCGATATGCCGGTCCGCAAAGCTGTATGTGGACCGCGGGGCTGTTCCGTCGGGAGCCGTCACTCGTGATGTGTCTCCCAACCGTTCCGTCTGGCTCAATGACCTGACTCCTCGATAAGCTTGTCATAATCGGCGGCGCTCAACAGCCCTTCCAGCTCGGCCGGATTTGACAGCCGCACCTTGATCATCCATCCCCGCCCGTAGGGGTCCTCGTTCACGGTCTCGGTGGCATCGCCGATGGTCGTGTTGCCCTCCACCACCTCGCCGCTCACGGGGCTGTAGAGGTCCGATACGGCCTTGACCGACTCCACGGTTCCGAATATCTCGTCATGGGCAAGAATCCGTCCCGCCTCGGGCAATTCGAGATAGACGATGTCGCCGAGCTCCGCCTGCGCGTGGTCGGTTATTCCGATGGTCACGGTGTCGCCCTCGACGCGCACCCACTCATGGGTCTTCGTGTACTTGAGATCGGCGGGAACGGACATGGGAGTTCTCCTGGAAATGAGAGGTTGAGAGACAGCACGTTGCTGCAACGGTGCGTACTTGACGTCATTCTGAGGGAGCCCCAGCGACCGAAAAATCGGCCGCGTAGGTCTGCACGTTACCCGCAACCGTCACGCGCGCGCCAGCAGGTCCTTCTTAGGAACGACGGTCGCCGGATAGCGATTCGCGCGTATCTCGACCTCGACAGATGTGCCGGGCTTGTTATGCGGATCGGCGACGTACGCCATGCCGATGCTGTGGCCCGTCGAGGGCGAAAATATGCCGCTCGTAACCGTCCCAACAGCCTCTGAACCTCTGTAGAGAGTATACCCCTGCCGCGGAATGATGCGCTCCTGAAGGGTGAGCCCCACGAGCTTGCGGCCGGCCCCCTCCGCCTTCGTTTTGGCAATCACGTCGCGCCCGACGAAATCCACCTTGTCGAGCTTCACCACCCACATCAGCGCCGCCTCGACTGGCGTCGTCGTGTCGTCAATCTCGTGGCCGTAGAGCGGGTAACCGGCCTCGATTCGGAGGGCGTCGCGCGCCCCGAGTCCGCACGGTATGCCCCCTTCCCGCACGAGCAGCTCCCATACGGTCCGTGCGTCCGGCGCATCGACGATGACCTCGAACCCATCTTCACCCGTGTAGCCGGTGCGGCATAGCCCGGCCCGCGCGCCGCCAATCCGCCCCTCCACGAACGAGAAGCGCGGCACGCCCGACAGGTCCTGTCCGGCGAGCTGCGAAACCAGCCTTGGCGCCGACGGACCCTGAACCGCTATCATCGCCGTCGATTCCGTAAAATCGGTAAACGTGACCGACGCGGGAGCATGCGCCTTGAACCAGGCGATGTCTTTCGCCGTGTTGCTCGCGTTTAGGACAATGGTAAACGAATCAGCGGCGTTTCGATAGACGATGATGTCGTCGACGATTCCACCCTGCGGGTTGGGAATCAGTGAGTACTGCGCCTGTCCCGGCGAGAGCGATGCGACGTCGTTTGTTGTAGTCCGCTGTAGGAGGTCGAGCGCGGACCCGCCCTGCACAATCAGCCGGCCCATGTGGCTGATGTCGAACAATCCGACCGCGGTCCGTACCGCGCGCGCCTCCTCCAGAATACCAGCGTAGCTGACCGGCATCTCCCAACCCGCGAATGGCACGATTCGCGCCCCGAGCGCCTTGTGCGAATCGTAGAGCGGCGTGCGTCGCATCTCCTCGGTCATGGACTCTTTTCCTGCTCTTTCGCTTGCGGCGACATCGGCGCAATCGGCACGCGCGCCGCTCCCCTCACCGTCAATATCCCGTCGCTGACCTCCAGCGCCCGCGCGTAGAAGTACGCTCCCAGCCCGAGATCCTTATCCGTGTCGAGCACCGGATTCACCGTCTTGTGCACCGATTCGACGAATTGCGGCGACGCATCCTTCCCGTTCAGCTTCATCACAGACGATTCGAGAACGACGTACCGCCCTTCCCGAAGCCCCACCATCGACGTCGACTCCAGTTTGAGCGGCGCGCCGAGCGCGGATACGTCGGCCTCCACGTCCACGAATCCGGGCCTAAGCCGAATCCGCACGTTCTTGTACTGCGGGAACTTCCGCGCAAAGATTGCCCCAAGCGCTTCCGGGCCGACTACCGCCTCGGCGGTCCCCTCCCCCGCCGTCCGCATCACGATCCGCTCGTCGAAGAACGCCCTTCCCGCGTCAATCGACGTGCCAGGAATGCGCGCCTCGAATCGCCGAACCGGAATGCCGCGCAGCGTAAAATCCGTGAAATCGATGCGAAGCGTCCGCACGTAAGCCCGGATTCCCTCGCCTCTCCGCACCGTGAATGGAAAGCCCTCGCTGCGAAAGTGCCGGCCCGTAACAAACACCGTATCCGCCTGCCCAATCGCCAGCCCCAGCAGCCCACGCCCATCCACGCGCGCGCCAAACGTCCCGCCCACTGCCGTCCGGCTCACATCACGCACGATGGCCCGCTCCGCGCGGTGGTGCAGGAACCCCGTGAAGATCAGCAGCCCCAGCACCGCCGTCGCCGAATCCCGCAGCGTGTCGTCCATCGCCGAAAGTTGGTCAGTTGGTCAATTGGTCAACTGGTCGATTGGTCAACTGGTCGATTGGTCAACTGGTCGATTGGTCAACTGGTCGATTGGTCAACTGGTCGATTGGTCAATTGGTCGATTGGTCAATTGGTCGATTGGTCAATTGGTCGATTGGTCAATTGGTCGATTGGTCAATTGGTCGATTGGTCAATTGGTCGATTGGTCAATTGGTCGAT
>Ga0068855_100001615_pt1 | contig 28292 bp, 26 predicted proteins | sample KBSCornC52_FD_66592 | JGI IMG/M metagenome (GOLD analysis project Ga0068855, IMG submission 66592) | Corn rhizosphere microbial communities from Kellogg Biological Station, Michigan, USA - KBS Corn C5-2 | ecosystem: Host-associated > Plants > Roots > Rhizosphere > Soil ... | reverse complement strand
CCGGCGAACGCGAGATCCTGCCCAAGCTGACCCAGGCCGTGCTCGAGCTCAACGGCGCGGGGGACAACGACGCCTTCCGGTCGCTCATCGGCGGTCACGTCGAACTGCACGACCCGGCGCACGTCTACGCCGGCGGCCGGAACCGTCCCGTGATCGTGATCAGCTTCGACGCACCGCACTCGGCCTTCCCCACCCAGGAGAGCCGCACGGCGTTCATCGAGGCCGCCACCGGCATCGTCGCGGAGTGTGCCGTCCCCTCGCACGCCCGCGAGGACACCTGGATCAACATCTTCAACGCGCCGAACGGTGCGTGGGGCATCGGCGGCGTCGCCTACGACGACGATGCGCTCACGGCCAAGATCGTCTCGGGCGTTCGCGCGACCGGCTGAGCGCGTCGGGGACGGCCCGGGCCCGGCTCCGCGGCTCGGGCCGTAACCTGCTCGCACGATGATCCGCCGCGCTCGCTGCCTACGGACGGCCGCCGCCATCCTCGCGGTCGCCGGGACGGCTGTCGCCTGCACGCAGTCGTCCAACGGTCGACGGCCGTCACCGACGCCGCCTAGATCCACTCAAGCCGGCACCGTGCACGTCCTCGGTCTGTGGAGCGGCCCGGAGTACGACAGCTTCGACGCCGTCCGCAAGTCGTGGGAGTCGAGCACCGGTCGGGCCGTCGATTGGCAGGACTCGCACGACCTGGCCGGTGACCTGACGGCCGCCCTCGCTTCTGGCAACCCGCCCGACATCGCCGTCCTGCCCAACGTGGCGCTGCTCCACCAGCTCGCCCGGGCCGGCAAGCTGGTTCCCCTCGACAAGGCCCTCGACCGCAGCGCGTTCGAACGCGACTACTCCCCCGCGTGGCGCGCGCTCGGCAGTGACGGCGGACGTTCATACGGCATCTTCTACAAGGTGTCGAGCAAGTCGACGGTCTGGTACGACCCGCAGGCCTTCGCGGCCGCCGGGTACCGCGTGCCGTCGACGTGGAGCGCGATGACCGCGCTGGCCGACCGGATGGTCGCCGACCACCGCACCCCGTTCTCGATCGTCGCCGCACAAGGCCCGGCGGCCGGGTGGGCGCTCACCGATTGGGTCGCGTCGATCGTGCTGAGCCGGTGCGGTCCGGCGGCCTACGACCGGTGGGTGGCCGGTGCGCTGGGGTGGACGTCCGGTTGCGTGCGGGCCTCGTTCGCGCAGTTCCTGGCACTGGTGCGGGCGAAGGGGTACGTGCGCGGCGGCGTGGCCGGCATCCTGAACGGCACCGACTCCGCCGGTTCGTACCCGATGTACACGACGCCCCCGAGCGCCTACCTGTACTACCTGTCCTCGTTCGCGCAGGCGTTCATCGCCGAGCGATACCCAGCGCTCATGCCGGGCAAGGACTACGACTTCTTCCCGTTCCCGTCGATCGATCCGCGCTACCGGGGCGCGGTCATGGCCGGGGCGGACATCGTGGTCATGGCGCACGACACGCCGGCCGCCCGTTCGTTCCTCGCCTATCTCGCCGGGCCGGCCGCGCAGGAGCAGTGGATCCGGCGCGGCGGGTTCACGTCGGTGAACCGCCGTGTCCCCACGAGCACCTACGCCGACCCGGTGGCCCGCGCGATCGCCCGGCAGCTCACCACGGCCGGGACGGTCCGCTTCGCCGCCGGCGACAGCCTGCCGACGGCCGTCCAACGAGCGTGGTGGAGCGCCATGCTGGAGCTCGTCCAGGACCCGTCGAGACTCGACCGCGTGCTGGCGTCCCTCGACGCCGCCGCCCGCGCGGCAAAGTAGGAGGCCAGTGAGCGAGCTGTCGCAGGTGCACCAGTGAGCGAGAACGATACGCAGTGGCGCAGCCGCACGGCGTGGGCCCGCACCCGCACGGCGCCGCTGCGCTCGTTCCTGCGCACCGAATCCGGCAGCTCGGGCGTCCTCGTCGCCGCGGTCGTCGCCGCGCTCGTTTGGGCGAACGTCGACATCGGCAGCTACGAGCGGCTTTGGCACGTCCGGCTCGACCTGCGCCTCGGCGACTGGCACCTCACCCGCGACCTGCGCACCTGGATCAACAGCGGGTTGATGACCCTGTTCTTCCTCGTCGTGGGGCTCGAGGCCCGCCGCGAGTTCGACCTGGGTGATCTGCGCGAGCGGCGCCGGTTCGTCCTACCCTGCCTGGCCGGGCTGGCCGGCATGATCATCCCCGTCGGGATCTTCCTCGCCGTCAACGCCGGCCGCGGCACGGCCCACGGGTGGGGCGTCGCGATGTCGAGCGACACCGCCCTGGCGCTCGGGTTGCTGGCGCTGCTGGGGCGGGACGTGCCGGATCGGGTGCGCACGTTCCTGCTCACCGTGTTCGTGGTCGACGACATCGCGGCCCTGCTCGTCATCGCGTTCGCCTACAGCGACCACATCGACCGGATGCACCTCGGCCTCGCCGCCGTGATCTTCGTGCTGGTGCTGGTGGCCGCCTTCCGGCGCGTTCGCGCGCGCTGGGTCTGGCACGCGCTCGGAGTGGGGCTGTGGGCGACCCTGCTCGCGAGCGGGGTCGACCCGGTGGTGGCCGGCCTCGCCCTCGGCCTCGCGGCGACCGCGTACGCGCCCGAGCGCGGCCGGCTGGAGGAGGCGATGCAGCGCATCAAGCTGTTCCGCGAGCAGCCGACCTCCGAACTCGCCCGCTCGGCGCGGCGCGGCATCTCGTCGGCGATCTCGCCGAACGAGCGGCTGCAGACCGTCCTGCACCCGTGGACGAGCTTCGTGATCGTCCCGCTGTTCGCGCTGGCCAACGCGGGCATCGAGCTGGACGGCGCGTTCCTGCGCCACGCGTACACCGCCCCGATCACCCTCGGCGTGCTGGCCGGCTACGTGCTGGGCAAGCCGCTCGCGGTGACCGGGACGTCCTGGCTGGTCATCCGCCTCACCCGCGGGCGCATCCGGCCGCCGGTCGGGTGGGCGGCCGTGCTCGGCAGCGGGACGATCGCCGGCATCGGGTTCACCGTGGCGCTGCTGATCGCCGACCGCGCGTACTCCGGCACCGAACTCGCCGAGGCCAAGCTCGGCGCGCTCTCGGCCGCCGCGCTCGCGGCCCTGCTGACCGGGCTCGTGTATCGCGTCACCGCCCTGCTGCCGCCCGAGAGGCGGGCCCGCGCCCTCGTCGGTGACCTGCGGTTGATCCAGGACCTCATCCCGGCGGTCGACCGCCAGCGCGATCACGTGCGCGGCGCGCTCGATGCGTCGATCACCGTCATCGAGTTCGGCGACTTCGAATGCCCCTACTGCGGGCAGGCCGAGCCCGTGGCGCGCTCGTTGCTGGCCGATCAGGACCTGCGCTTCGTGTGGCGGCACCTGCCCCTGAGCGACGTGCATCCCGCGGCCCAACTCGCCGCCGAGGCGGCCGAGGCCGCCGCCGCGCAGGGCCGGTTCTGGGAGATGCACGACCACCTGCTCGCGCACCAGGACGAACTCGCCTTCGACGACCTCGTGCGGTACGCCGGCGAGCTCGGCCTCGACGTCGAGCGGTTCCGTCGCGACCTGGACGAGCACGAGCACCAGACGCGGGTGGCGCAGGACGTCGAGTCGGCCGACATCAGCGGGGCGACGGGCACTCCCACGTTCTTCATCAACGGCCAGCGGCACTACGGCGCCTATGACGAGCAGACGCTGACCGCGGCCATTCGAGCGGCGCGGGCCCAGCTGCAGGCCGATCGCGCCCGGGCCGGCCGCCGGACGGACGGCCCGACGAGCTGATCGAGCGCCGCGGGTGGTCGTGGCCCGGCAAAGGGTTCGACGCCCGCTCGTGCAGTACTGTACCGTCCAGTCTAGTTACGAGACGAAGGGTTGGCACGATGGCGCACGGGAACGAGCGGGTGGTGCTGGAGGGGCTGGCGTTCGTCGAGTCCGTCCGCTGGCACGAAGGGCGCGTCTGGTTCGCGCACTGGCGCATGGGCGAGGTGATCGCGACCGACCTCGACGGCAACAGCAAGGTCATGGCTCCCGGACGCGAAACGCTGGGCTGGTCGATCGACTGGTTGCCCGACGGCCGGTTGCTGATCACCGGCGAATCGCTGCTGCGGCAGGAGCCGGACGGGACGCTCGTCCCCCACGCCGATCTCAGCGCGGTCGCCACGCACAACTGGAACGAGATCGTCGTCGACCCCCGGCGCGGCAACGTCTACGTCAACGGCGCCGACACCGCGAACCTGGCCGGCGGGCAGTTCCCGCCGCCGGGGATCATCGCCCTCGTCGCCCCGGACGGCACGACCCGCCGCGTCGCAACCGACGTCCAGTTCCCCAACGGCATGGTGATCACGCCGGACGGTTCGACGCTGGTCGTCTCGGAGTCGGTCGCCGGCTGCCTGACCGCCTTCGACATCGAGCCGGACGGTTCGCTCTCGCACCGCCGGGTGTGGGCGGCCGGCCTCGCGCCGGACGGCATCTGCGTCGACGCCGAGGGCGCGATCTGGTGCGCGGCCGCGGACGTCCGCTCGCACACCGGCAACCCGGACGACCCGGGCGGCGCGGCGGTGCGGGTGCGCGAGGGCGGCGAGATCCTCGATCGCATCGACCTCGACCGGCCGGCGTTCTCGATCGCGCTCGGCGGTCCGGCCGGCCGCACCCTGGCCATCGTCGGGCAGGACTGGCGCGGCTTCGACCAGCTGGACGCGATGATCGCCGACCGCACCGGTCAGTTGCTCTGCATCGACGTGGACGTCCCGACCGCTGAGCAGGGCGCTTGACCGTTTCGCCGCGCCGATAGTCTCGATCGAGTGGCGCCCGACGCGGAGAGGGAACCCGATCCGCGACGTTGGCTGGCGCTGATCACCTGCTGCTCGGCGCTGTTCATGACCCTGCTCGACGTCAGCGTCACCAACGTCGCGCTCCCCTCCATCAGCCGCGCCACCGAAGCGTCGGCCGCCCAGCTGCAGTGGATCGTCAGCGGCTACACCCTCGCGTTCGGTCTGGTGCCCGTCCTGGCCGGACGGCTCGGTGACGACCACGGCCGCCGGCGCATGTTCCAGGTCGGGGTCGGCACCTTCGCGGGGACGAGCCTGCTCGCCGGGCTCGCGCCGAGCGCGCCCGTCCTCATCGCCGCCCGGGTACTGCAGGGCCTCGCCGGCGGGTTGATCAACCCGCAGGTGTCGGGGCTCGTCCAGCAGCTGTTCGGCAGCGAGGAGCGGGGCCGCGCGTTCGGCGTTCTGGGGACGACCGTCGGCCTCGGCACCGCGCTCGGCCCCATCGCCGGCGGCACCCTGATCTCCGTCGGCGGTCCGCATCTGGGCTGGCGGCTGGTGTTCTTCGTGAACGTCCCGATCGGGATCGCGGTGATCGCGCTGGCCCGGCGGCTGCTGCCGCTCGACGCCGACCGCGGCCGGCACCGGCTCGACGTCGCCGGCGCCGCCGTCCTCGGCACGGCGACGTTCTGCGTCCTGTTCGGCGCGGTGGAGTACGAGGGTGATCGGGACGCGCGGCTGGCCTGGCTGGCCGTCCCGACCGTCCTGCTGCTGGTCGCGTTCTTCCGCCGCGAGCGCCGCCTCACCGTGACCGAGCGCGATCCGCTGGTCGACCTGCGGCTGTTCCGCGCGCCGTCGTACACGTCCGGGGTGGTGTTCGCGCTCGCGTACTTCCCGGCGATGGCCGGGCTCCCGCTCGTGCTCGCCATCTACTACCAGGACGGCCTGGGGTACTCGGCCTTGCAGTCCGGCCTCGGCATCACCGCGTATGCGCTGGGCAGTGCGATCGGCGCGCCGGTGGCCGGGCGGTTCGTGACGCGGCTCGGCCGTCCGCTGCTGCTGGTCGGGCTCGCGGCGTTCGCGGCCGGCGCGATCGGTCTCGCTCTGCTGGCCGGGCACGGGGCGGTCGCCCTGGCGCCGGCGCTGTTCGTCATGGGCGTCGGTTCCGGGGCGATCATCACCCCCAACCAGGCGCTCACCCTGATGCGGGTCGACCCGGTCGCCGGCAGCACCGCCGGCGGGGTGCTGCAAACCGCACAACGCATCGGCCTGGCCGTCGGTCAGGCGGTCATCGGCGCCACGTTCTTCACCGCGCTCGGATCGGGGCACTACGCCCACGCGCTGCGGTTCGGCGTGATCGCCGCGTTGGTGTTCCTCGCCCTCGCCGCGGTCGTCAGCGTCGCCGACCTGCGGGCCAAGCGCGAGCAGCAGCCGGTCTGAGGTGCGCGCGAGCGGGCCGTCGGCAGCACCCGACCATCACCTACGCGATCTGTCATACCGCGGTAGGACGGATCGCGTAGTCGCGTCCCGGCCTTATGGCCGGCTTAGCGGGACCCCGCGACTATCGCGACCATGGCTGATCGGGTGCGCAGGCGGGCCGACTCCGGCTGGGCAGCCGCCGCCGTGGTCGCGGCGACTCTGGTCGCCGGCGTAGGACTGTTCGTCCTGCAGGTCGTCAACACCGACGCGGCCTGGCGAACCTGCTTCGGACACGAGCCCGATCTCGAGGCGGGCGGTCGGTTCGCGGCCATGGTCGCCGGCTTGGCCCGACTCGTCGGCTACCCGGCGGTCCTTCTGGCGACAGCCGTGCCCGCGTGGTTACTCGGCCGCCGCATGAAGCACCCGTGGCTCGCCTACCTGATCACCCTCGTTCTCACGGCGATCGCCGTGTTCTGGACCGACTACTACCAGCACAACGCACTGTCCGTGGACTACTGGCAGCACGGCTGCCCGGAGGGCCGACCTCCGTGGTGGCCTTCCTGGACCGGTATCGAGCCCCGCAGCCAGTGACCCGGCCATCACCTTCGCGATCTGTCCTACGGGCCGTAGGACGGATCGGGCAGGCGGGTCCCGCCTCGGCCGCGACGCCGCACCTGACCGCCCGCCGCCGGCCCTAAGCGCTGCCCTTCACCGCCGCGACGATGAGGCTCGCGACCGCGTCCGGCCGGGTGACCATGACCGCGTGGGCCGCGGCGACGTTCTCGATGCTCGCGCCGGCCCGTTCGGCCATCCAGCGCTGCCCGGCCGGTGGGATCGCGTTGTCGTCCTCCGTGACCAGGGCCCAGCTGGGCCGGTCGTGCCACGCCGGAGGCCCGGCGGCGCCGGTGGCCGCGGCCAGCGCGAGCGGGCGCTGGGTCAGCGCCATCGCGTGCGCCCGCTCGGGCGCCGAGTCGGCGGTGAACACCCGGTGGAAGTGCTCGGGCGCGATCCAGAGCTCGGTGTCCGCGCCCTCCGGCGCCGAGGCGTTCGGCACCGGCCGGGCGATCGTGGTGTCCGGGCCGAGCAGCCCCCCGGGGAAGCGCTCCGGGTCGAGTACCGTGAAGATGCTCTCCCCCTCCTCGAGCACGTACGCGCCGATGAAGACCAGGGCCCGCACGTTCTGCGCGCCGCGGGCGGCCTCGCCGATCACCGCGCCGCCGTACGAGTGGCCGACGAGCACGACCGGACCGTCGATGGTGGCGAGCACGGCGCGGACGTAGTCGGCGTCGCTGGTCAGCGAGCGGAGCTGGTTGGGGACGGCCAGGGCGCGATAGCCGGCCGCCTCGAGTTCGGCGATGGTGTCGATCCAGCCGCTCGAGTCGGCGAAGGCGCCATGGACGAGCACGATGGTGGGGACGTCGCTCATGGGGTGGTCCTTTCCGGAGTGGGGAGGACGCCGGGCGGGCGTCCGGTCGGATCAGACGGTGGTCACAAGCCCGCCGTCGATGATCACGTCGGTGCCGGTGACGTTGCCGGCGGTCTCGGCGGCGAGCAGCAGCGCGAGCTGGGCGACCTCAGCGGGGCGGGTGAAGCGGCCGGTCGCCGTGCCACTGACGGCGGCGGCCCGCACGGCGGCGGGGTCGAGTCCCTGCGCGCGGCCGACCGTCTCGGCCACGCCACCGGCGCCGAGCCAGAGGGCCGTCTCGACGGGCCCCGGGCTGATCGTGTTCACCCGCACGCCGGCCGGCCCCAACTCCTTCGACAGCGACTTGCACAGGCTGCGCAGCGCGGCCTTGGCCGCGCTGTAGTCGACCACGCCCGGGTCGGGCAGCGTGGCGTTGACCGAGCAGATCGTGACGATGGCCGACGGCGCTCGACGCACGAGGTGTGGGACGGCGGCCCGCGTCGCCCGGATCGCGGAGAACAGGTTCATCTCGAGCGCCCACTGCCAGTCGGCGTCGCTCACCTGCACGAACCCCTCCGTGCGAGGACGGACGCCGCCGACGTTGTTGACCAGCACGTCGATGCCACCGAACCGCTCCACCGCCTGGTCGACGAGAGCCTGGCACCCGGCTTCGGTCGTCAGGTCGTCCAGCACGACCAGGACGTCCCCGCCGTCGGCGAGTTCGGACAGCTCGTCCGAGGAGTTCAGCGCGCCGGCCGCGACGGCCGCACCTTCGCGGACGAACGCCCGCGCGATCTCCAGCCCGATGCCCCGGCTGGCGCCGGTGACGACGACGGTGCGGCCGGCGAGGTCGAGGTTCACAAGCCCTGTTCCTTCAGCCAGGTCAGGCAGGTCTCGGCGACCTCCGGCCAGCCCGAGTCGATGGTCAGCGAGTGCCCGCGGTCGGGGAAGGTCTTGATGTCAGTGACTGCCGACGAGTGGCGGTACTGCTTGAGCGTCGAGCGGGTGACCGATTCGGGCACGGTGTGGTCCTTGCCGCTGGCGATGAGCAGCAGCGGGCCGCGGTTCGAGTTCTCGGTGTTCACCTTCGCCGCCGAGTGCGGGTTGAAGTTGGCCGCGGCCGCCTCGAACAGCGGCTTGCCCGGGGCGGGAATCGTCCACCGCTCGAACAGCTGATCCGACTCCTCGGCCGACACCGCGTTGGCGAAGGCGAACCGGAACTGCTCCGCGGTCAACGAGACGGCGCGGTGCTTGTTGGCCGGGTTCTTGAACACCGGCAGGGTCGCCCGGAGCGCCGACAGCGGCACCGGCAGCACTCCCTTGATCTGCGCGGCATCGATCGCTACCGCCGCCCGGGCGCGGTCCTGCCCGAGCAGCTTCTGCGCGATCATGCCGCCGAAGGAGTGCCCGACGAGGATCGGCGCCTCCGGCAGCGTGTCGATGATCGCGGCGAAGTGCTCCACGACGTCGTCGATGCCGTGGTCGCCGATCGCATCCGGGTTCGCGCGCGAGTCCTCGACGGTCGCACCGTCGCCGGGCCAGCCGGGCGCCTGGGTCTCGTAGCCGGCCGCCGCGAACGGCGCCGCCCACGGCTCCCAGGACGACGCGTGCAGCCACAGGCCGTGGATGAACAGGACGGGTGTTGCCATGACGTGCCCCCTCGTGACGGGATTGCCGTAGGGGCGACTCTCGCGGCGGAGGGCGAGCGGAAGCTAGCGTCAAATGACGGTAGGAGCTACTGCGCCGGTGTCGGCCAGTGCGGCGGCGAGCTGGCCGCGGGTGGTGACGCCGAGCTTCGGGAAGATCCGGTAGAGGTGCGAGCTGACCGTGCGGTGGGACAGGAACAGCCGCTCGCCGATCTCCCGGTTCGAGAGGCCGGACGCGGCGAGCGCGGCGATCTGGCTCTCCTGTGGCGAGAGCCCTTCCCGCGGGTTGGGCACCGAACGCCACCCGCGTTCGCCGGTAGCCCGCAACTCGTGATCGGCCCGCAGGGCCCAGGGGTGCGCGCCCAGGGCAGTGAAGGTGCTGCGGGCGGCCCGCAGGGGGGCGCGCGAATCCAGGACGCGACGCTGCCGGCGCAGCCACGATCCATAGGCCAGCTCGAGCCGGGCCCGGTGCCACGGGTACGGCCGCCCAGCACCGTCGAGGGCCGCGCGGAAGAGCTCGTCGGCCGACTCCGGCTCGGCCAGGACGGCTCGCGAGTACTCCAGCGCGATGAGCGGGCCGAGCGCCGGCGCACCGCCGGCGAGTCGCTCCATGGCCGCCAGTACCGACAGGGCCTCGTCGCGGCGACCGGTCCGCACCGCGGCATCGGCGAAGTAGCTGATCGTCCACAAAGCCTGGACGCGCTGGTACGCCGGATCGGTCGGCACGAAGACCCGCTGCAGCTCGCCGTACGCCGGTTCGGGACGGTCGGCGCCGAGCGCCCCGATGCCGCGCGCCAGCTGGACGCCTGACAGCAGCGACGAGCTGGCGTTCGGCATCCGCAGCGCGGTCTGCTCCGCGTGGGCGAGCAGGCCGGAGCGGCGGTCGGAGCCGGCCCCCACCGAGTCGACCACGGCGACTGCGACGCGGGCGGTCGCGCCCCACACGGCCTGCCCGGTCTCGTCGGCCAGCCGCACCGCCTCGTCGGCCGACTTCGACCCGTCGAATACGCCGAGGCAGATCTCGGCCCACGACCGGATCGCGAGCGCCTCGGCGAGCAGGCTGAGCCGGCCCTGCCCGCGCAACGCGTCGATCGCCGATGACAGGTGCGCGATGGCCCGGCCGTGATCGCCCACGCAGAACGCAGCGATGCCGAGCAGCCCGGCCAGTTCGGGTCGGCCGCCGGCGTCGACCGGCCAGTCACCGAGCCGATCGAGGACGACCGACGTCAGCGTGAACGACTCGGAGAGCCCGAGGACCGCCAACAGCCGCGGGTCGTCGGCCGGCACCGGCAGCTGCCGGACGGCCCGGACGATCTCGTCGCGGACCTGCTCACCCGGGTCCCGCCACCACACGCGCCGAGACGCCCCGATCATCAGCTGCATGGCCAGATCGACGTCGCCGTCCTCCGCCGAGCGGCGGGCGAGCTCGACGAGGTAGCGGATGTCCGCCGGCTCGCTGCGCGAACCGTCGTGGAACACGCCCTCCAACCAGGTGAGCCGGGACCGCTCGCGCGCGGCCAGCGGCAGCTGCGCGACCCGGGCGGTGAGCTGCTCCACCTGCGCGAAGCGGCCCAGTTCGTAGCCCAACTCGGCCGCCGTGAGCAGGCGAGCGGCCTGCGCATCCGGGTCCGGGGTCAAAGCGGCCGACCGCTCCAGCCAGCTGAGTGCGGTCGAGATCGCACCGCGGCGGTGCGCGTCGATCGCGGCGTCGGCCAGCTCGGCCGCAACCCGTTCGTCCGGCCCCGGCGCCGACGCCGCGCGATGCCAGGCGGCGCGATGCGGATACGCGGCCAGCGCGGTGGCCAATGCGGCGTGCACCTGCTGACGCCGGCCCGGCGACATGGCGTGGCGCAACGCCGACCGGACGAGCGGACGGCTGATGGCGTACGTGCCGTCCGCGACGGTGAGCAGGCCACGCTGAACGCTCGCCGGCACCGCGTCGAGATCGACCGGCGCGCCCAGCACGATGCCGGCGGCGGCGACCACGTCGGCGAGGTTCTCGCCGTCGTCCAGCGCGGCGACGTCGAGGACGGCCCGCGCCGCCGGATCGAGTTCCTCGGCCCGGGCGGCGAAGGCGCGTTCGAGCCGCTCGGTCATCGGCAGGTCGTCGGACGGTTCGGGCGAGCCCGACCGGCCGGCCTGCAGCGCGGCGGCGAACTCGATCAGCGCCAGCGGGTTGCCGCCCGCCTGCTGCAGCACCCGGGCGCACAGGACTGGCGTGAGATCGGGCGCCTGCGCGGCGAGCAGCTTCGCCGCCGCTTCGTCGTCGAGGCTCGGCAGCTCGAACGTCGTCGCCGGCTGGTCATCGGCGAGCCGGAGCGCCGGGCCGCGGGACGTGCACAGCAGGACGATCCGCTCACCGCCGATGCGGCGCGCGACGAAGGACAGCGCGTCGATCGAGGGCTGATCCATCCATTCGAGATCGTCCAGGCACACGAGCAGCGGCGCCTGCGCCGCCCATTCCGCGAGCAGCTCGAGCACCGCGAGCGCGGCGAAGAAGGGGTTGACCTCGGTCGCCTCGCCCATGCCGAAGCAGGAAAGGAGCGCGTCCTGCAGCTTGGGCGCCAGGCGGTCGGCGCGCGGCAGCAACGGATGCAGCAGCTCGTGCAAGGTGGCGAAGGGCAGGTGCGTCTCCGACTGGCTGCCACGGGCGTTGAGCACGCTGAACCCGGCCGCCCGCGCGTCCAGCGCGAGCTGGGCGATGAGGGCGCTCTTGCCGACGCCCGGTTCGCCCAGCACGCCGACCACCCGCCCGCTCGACTGCCCGGCATCGAGCTCGTGGCGCAGCTGCTGCAGCAGGTCGTCCCGACCGACGAGGGCCGCCGCGCCCCGGTTGCCGCTCACGTCAGCGAGCATCGCGGGCGGGGGCGCCCTGCGTCCAGCCCGCGGCTCGCCCGGACGGGCTACTCGAGGATTGCCTTGGTAACGGCCACCTGCTCGGCCAGCACACCGCCGATCATGATCTGGGTCTGGTTGATCTCCTCGACGGCGGCCGTGATCTCGCGCAGCGCGTCGGTGACCTGGTCGACCTGCGCCTGAATGGCGTTGACCTTGTTGTCGACGTCGGTCGTGGCCCGCGCGGTCTCGGACGCCAGTTCCTTCACCTCGTTGGCGACCACGGCGAAGCCCTTCCCGGCTTCGCCGGCCCGCGCGGCCTCGATGGTGGCATTGAGCGCGAGTAGGTTGGTCTGGGCGGCGATCGACTGGATGACTTGGACGACCTTGCTGATCTCGGCGCTCGCCGAGCTGAGCGAGCCGACGTGCTCGTCGGCCTGCCGGGCGAGATCCTGCCCCCGGGACGCGACCTGGGTGGCCGCCAGGACGTTGCGTTCCACCTCGCTGATCGAGGTGACGAGCTCGGCGCCGGCCTCCCGCAGCTGGCGTTCGGCCGCGAAACGCTCCAACGCCTGACCGAGCAGGAAGGCGGTGTTGCGCAGGGCGCTGGCCCGGCTCTCCGAGATGACCAGCCTCCGGGTGGCGAAGAAGTCCATCGTGCCGACGACCTCGTCGTTCACCATGACCGGCAGGCAGACGCCGGACTTCACTCCGACACGTTGTGCGACCGGCGCGCGCACGCAGTCCTTGATCTCGCCGAGGTCTTCCACGAACACCAACTCGCGCCGTTGCCAGGCTCGTCCGGAGAGGCCGACACCCTTCGCGAACGAGGCCGACAGCGTCACCTTGCGGAACTCCGCGCCGGCATCGCCCGACTCCTGCTCGAAGCGCAGCACCTGGTCGGCCTCGTCGAGGGCCCAGAAGGACCCGTACGTCCAGTCGAACTCCGAGCGGATGGTCGTCAGCGCGAGGGAGAGCGCCTCTTCCTTCGTCCGGGCCGAGCTGAGCTTGCGCAACACCGTGCTGACGGCGTCCACGTCCTGGGCGGCCTTGACCTGGCGCTCGTGTTCCGCCACGCGTTCGATCGCCTGGGATACGAGGGTCCCGATCCCACGCAGGGCGTCCAACCGCTCGGCCGAGGGGCTCAGCGTCTCGGTCGCGAAGAAGTCCATCGTGCCGACCACCTGCCCGTCCTGGAAGAGCGGGAAGCAGATGCCGCTCTTCACGCCGGCCTGGCGGGCCACGGGGGCGCGGACGCAATCGGTGACCTCGGCCAGGTCGGGTACGAACACCAGCGCGCGTGTGCGCCACGCACGGCCGCTCAAGCCCACGCCTTCGGCGAAGGACGCCTCGGCCGTGACCCGGGCGAAGTCGGCGTTCACCTTGCCCGATTCCTGCGCGAACCGGAGCACCTGCCCGTCCCGGTCGAGCTGCCAGTGGGAGCCGTAGGCCCAGCCGAAGCTGGTGCGCACCACCTCGAGCGCGGCCCGCACGGCGTCGTCCGGGCTGGCGGCGTCGCTCAAGGCGGCGACCACAGCGGTCACGGCGCGGATGTCGGCGCGCGCCTCGAGCACGACCGAAGAGGACTGATCGGCGGCCTTAGGACCGAACCAGGACATGCGGGGGGCCTTTCCGTTCAACGGGTTGGGAACGGGTCCCAGTGTCATCGGCTCGGCGATCCCAGACCTGAGCCGTACTCGCACCGTGAAATTCCGACCCGGCATCGATGCGCTGGCGGCGCGCATACTCCTAACGTTGCAGCACCGCCGGCTTCTCATCGAGCGAGGGGGCCGCATGATCCGGCTGATCCGCGCGGAGGTGCTCAAGCTGCGCACCACCCAGGTGTGGTTGTGGCTGCTGCTCGCCAGCCTGGCCGTGGGGGTCCTGGCGGCGGTCGCCGGCGTCGCCTCCGACGTCCACGAGTCCGCCGACGTCGCGCTCATCTTCGCGAACGCCAACGGTGGGCTGGTCGTCGCGTTCGTCCTCGGGATTCTCGGCATCACCACCGAGCTGCGCTACCAGACGTTCACGTCCGCCGTGCTGATCACGCCGTCCCGCTTCGCGATCGTCGCCGCCAAGCTGATCACGTACGCGTTGGTGGGGGCGGCCTACGCCGTGCTGGGCATCCTCGTCCAGCTCGCGATCGCGCTGCCCTGGTTGGCCAGCCGGGACATCGACTTCGAGCTGAGTGCCGACGTACGGCGCGCCCTGGTCGGCCTGGTCGTCACGTTCGCGCTGTTCGCGATCATGGGCGTCGGCTTCGGGTCGCTGCTGCGCAACCAGATCTTGACGATCACCCTCGGCCTGGTGTTCCTGCTCGTCATCGACAACCTGATCGGTGCCATCCCGGGCGTGCGGCACGCGTTCCCGTACACGCCGGAGGGAGCGATGCTCTCGGTTCTCTACCCGCCCGACGGTGACTCGCATCCGGACGGCGTGATCTTGCTGTCGTGGTCGGGCGGTGTCGCGGTGTTGCTGCTCTGGGCGCTCGTCCCTGCGGCGCTGGGAGCGGCGGTCACGCTGAACCGCGATATCACCTGAGGCGCCGCGCCGGGCGTCGCCGCAAGTAGCGGACGGTCAGCGGTCCTGGCTCACGCGCTCGTCCCGGAACCGGTCGGCGGCCGCGCGCAGCTCGCGCAGCAGCTCCTCGACCCGCGCGTCGCTGCGTATCCGTGACGTGGCGCTGATCCAGACGTTGTCGTCGCGCGTGATGCAGGTGATTTCCCGGAAGCGGTACGTGATGCGGCCCGCTCGGCGGGGCGCGCCGACCGCGTTGGGCGAGATGACCGAGGCATCCTGGCGCCGGGTACGCGTCTCGAATCGCGGTTTCGCGGCCCACCCGACCCTGGTCGTGCGGTACGGGTTGCGGATGAGGAGGCCGTTGGCGTCCACGATCAACACGACGCGCAGGGCGGCGACGCCGTAGACGCCGAAGGCAAGGATGGCGATGACGCAACCGATGGTGGCGAAGATCCGGCCGCCGGCGGTGAATCCGTCCGGATGGTCGAACTCGTCGTAGCTCGGGCTCGTGATCACCACCCAGGCCAGCGTCACGGCGCCGGCCGCCAGGAGTGACGACACGACACCGATGAGCTGGAACTGCCAGTTGCGCACGACCAGCCGGTCACCTGACGCCACGTTCATAACCTCCCCGAGACCGCAGCGTCGGCCAGCCTGATGGAGACGACCGGCGCCCGCAACCCGGGCCGGCTGCTAAATCCGGACCGGTATTGGGTAGAGCCGACGACAGTGCTGCTCCTGGCCCCTGAGCGGAACCGTCGCCGCCAGGCGCGCTCTGATGGCGGAGGTGGCGGGTGCTTCGGCTCGACGTCAACGTGTTCGACTACGCGATCCTGGCGGTGTACTTCGCGCTCGTCGTGCTGATCGGGCTGCTGGCCCGCCGGGCGATCGCTACGAGCGAGGATTTCCTGCTGTCCGGCCGCTCACTGCCGGCCTGGGTGACCGGGCTCGCGTTCATCTCGGCGAACCTCGGCGCGATCGAGATCCTCGGCATGGCGGCCAACGGCGCGCAGTACGGCCTGTCGACCGTCCACTTCTACTGGATCGGCGCCGTTCCGGCGATGATCTTCCTCGGCCTCGTGATGATGCCGTTCTACTACAAGTCCAGGGTCCGCAGCGTCCCGGAGTTCCTGCTCCGCCGCTTCAACCCGGCGACGCACCTGTTCAACGCGGTGTCCTTCGCCGTTGCCGCGGTGCTCATCGCCGGCGTGAACCTGTACGCCCTGGCCCTGGTGATCAAATCCCTGATCGGCTGGCCCATCTGGGTGTCGATCATCCTGTCGGCCGCGTTCGTGCTCGTCTACATCACGCTCGGCGGCCTGTCGGCCGCCATCTACAACGAGGTGCTGCAGTTCTTCGTCATCATTGCCGGGCTCGTCCCGCTGGTGATCATCGGGTTGAAGGACGTCGGCGGGTGGCACGGCCTGCAGGCGAAGGTGCACAGCGACAAGCTGTTCAACAGCTGGTCGGGCACGCACGTCGGGACGTGGAACAACCCGCTGGGCGACTGGATCGGCATCGTGATGGGGTTGGGCTTCGTCCTGTCGTTCGGGTACTGGACGACCAACTTCGCCGAGGTCCAGCGCGCCCTGTCCGCGAAGGACCTCTCGGCCGCGCAGCGCACGCCGCTGATCGGATCGTTCCCGAAGATCTTCATCCCGGCGCTGACGATCATTCCCGGCCTGATCGCGATCGCGGTGATCCCGAAGATGGGCAGCGGCGACAAGGCCTACAACAACGCCATCCCCTTGCTGATGAACAAGTACTTGCCGAACGGGACGCTCGGAGTCGCGCTCGCCGGGCTGCTGGCCGCATTCATGGCCGGGATGGCGGCCAACGTCAGCTCGTTCAACACGGTCTTCACCTATGACATCTGGCAGACGTACGTGCGCAAGGGCCGCAGCGACTCGTACTACCTGCGGGTCGGCCGCATCGTCACCGTCGTCGGCATCCTGATCGGCATCGCGACCGCCTTCATCGCGTCGGGCTACAGCAACATCATGAACTACATCCAGTTGCTGTTCTCGTACTTCAACGCACCGCTGTTCGCGACGTTCATCATCGCGATGTTCTGGAAGCGCGCGACGGCGTGGTCCGGCGTCGCCGGGCTCGCGGCCGGCACGATCGGCGCGGCGGTCATGCACTTCGCCGGCTACCACATCGGCTACTTCTATCCGGGCGGGGACGTCCTCGCGCACGCCAAGGTCAACGCCCAAATGGTCAACTTCTACGGCGCGATCGTCGCGTTCGTTGCGGACGCGGTGGTGACCGTCGCCGTCAGCCTGGTGACCCGGCCGAAACCGGTCGAGGAGCTCGCCGGCCTCGTCTACGGCGTGCCCGACCCGAAGGCGCCCGATCCGAAGTCGTTGCCCAAGCCGTCCTGGTGGGCCTCGCCCAAGCTGCTCGGCGGCGTCTCGGCCGGCATCGTCGTCGTCCTGTCCGTGATCTTCGTCTAGGAGGGCTGCCGCGAGATGACTTCCGATTCCGACGCTCCGAAGTCGGCCGCCGCCCGGCTGTTCGACATCCGCCTGCTGATCGGCGGGCTGTTCGTCCTGTACGGGCTCATGCTCGGCATCGCCGGCTTCTTCACCTCGGACAAGGCCCGGGCCAAGGCCGCCGGCATCAACATCAACCTCTGGCTGGGGATCGGGATGCTGGTGCTCGGCCTGCTGTTCCTGCTCTGGCGGATGGTCAACCCCCTCAAGGTCGCGCCGGACGCCGACGTCGCGGCCGATGCCGGAGGTTCCGATGTCCACCACTGACGGCGCGATCGTCGTCGGCGTGGACGGTTCGGACGGCAGCCGGGACGCGCTGCGCTGGGCCGCCGGCCAGGCCCGGCTGACCGGGGCCCCGCTCCGGGTCGTCGCCGCCTGGCGCTGGCCCAACTACGTCACCCGGATCCCGCCGGGCGCCGATCTCCAGGCCGAGACGACCGGCGTGCTGCGCGAACTGGTCGAACCGCTCCGGACCGAGTTCCCCGGCCTCGACATCAGCGAGCACGTCCTGCAGGGGCCGGCCGGTCCGGCGTTGCTCACCCAAGCCGCCGGCGCGGCGTTGCTCGTCGTCGGCGCGCAGGGACGGGCGGCCTTCCCCGGCATGCTCGTCGGGTCGGTGGCCGAGTACTGCGTGCGGCATGGCCCGTGCCCGGTCGTCGTGGTGCGGACCCTGCCCGACGCCGGCTGAGCTAACGGTTCGAGGGAATCACCACGACCGGGCAACGGGCGTGGGTCGCCACGAACGTGCTGACGCTGCCTAGTAACAGCCGCTCGACCGTGCCGTAGCCGTGAGACCCCACCACGAGGCAGTCCGCGTCGGCGGCGGCCGCAACCAGCGTCGGTCCGGGGTGCCCGACCTTCACCGACACCTCGACGGGCTGGGTCGTCCCGAGGTCGGCGGCGACCTTGCCCACCGCTTCCTCGGTCTCGGCCCGAACCCGGGCCAGCTCGGCCTCGTCCGGCGGCAGTACCACTGACGCGGTCCACATCGAGGCCACCCGTCGCGGCTCGAACACCGAGATCACGCGGACGGCCCGTCCGTGTTCGGCGGCCTCGACCAAACTCCACCGCAGCGCCGCCGACGAGCAGGCGGAGCGGTCATAACCCACGACCATGCCGGACATGACGTCCTCCTCGTGCCTCGGTCGCGCGGGCCGGCTGACCTCGACGGCCACCCGAGCCGGCACACCTCCGGCATAGCGCCGATCCGCGGCCGGCGGCAGGAGCGCAGGTCGGGAAACGGCTGGGACCTTCGCCCGCTTGCCTACGGCGTGAGAGCGACGGAGAGCACGGCGTCCAGCGCATCGGGGTCGCCCCCGAACCGTAGCCGCGGATCGGTGGCGTCAATTCGCTTCCACAGCAACAGCAGGACGCTCTCCGCGGTACCGGACACCCAGGCATCCGCGCGGACCTCGTCGACGATGCCGTCCGGGCCGAGCGTCAGCGCTTCGCCCACGTCGGAGATCCGGAGCCGAAGGGTGTGGCGCAGCGGTTCGATCCGACCCAGCCGGACCTGCCGGGGAAAGAACATCTCGCCGACTTCGAGCACTCCGTCGTAGGCGACGTCGCTCGGGATCGCATTGGCGCGGCCGTGGGCTGACTGCGCATCCCACCGATGCATCGTCGTCTCGTGCACCATCCGCCGCAGCCAGAAGGCGGCGTTTCCCGGGGGTGCCATGGTCCAGCACGGCTGCCCCGGATCGAGCGATCGCAGGGTGCTGAGGAGGGCATCGGCGGCACCGGCGAGGTAGGACGGCAGGTCGGCATCGCCGAGGACGGGCGGCACCGCGTCGGCCGGCTCGTCCGTCCCGCGCAGCGCCGCCCGCACCCAGTCGTACGTCTCCCCGACGTGCAGCGCCAACTGGCGGACGTCCCAACCCGGGCAGGCCGGCACCCGCGCGGCAAGGCTCCGGGACTCGACGACCGACAAGAACGCAGCGAACTGTTCGTCGACCGTCGTGAGCCGCGTTGCGGTGTCCATCGAGCTCCTCCTGGATTGCCCGCCACCCGAGCCGCGCTTCGAATTCCGAGGCACGCTGCTATCGTCGCATGCATGTCGCCTCGAATTTCGAAGCGTCGTCGCCGGCCGGCGACGCTCGGGCAGGGGGAGCAGGCTTGAGAGCCCGGTCGGTTCGGGCGCGGGGCGTGAACGTGCCGCTGCCCAAGCCGCTCGAGACGGCGCGCGGGACGTTGCGGACTGCTCCCGCGGTGCTCATCGACGTGTTCACCGACGAGGGCATCACGGGCCGGGCCTACGTTTCCGTCTACACGCAGTTGGTACTCGGGCCGTTGACCCGGCTCATCCACGACCTGGCGGAGTTGCTCCAGTCCACCGAGGCGGATCCGGCCCTGGCGGGCGTCCGGCTCGATCGCGAGTTCGCCCTACTCGGCCGGACGGGGTTGGTCGGCATCGCCCTCGCCGCGATCGACATGGCGCTCTGGGACGTCCAAGCGAAAGCCGCCGGCCAGCCGCTCGCGGTACTACTCGGTGGGCCGCTCGCGCCAGTATCCGCGTACGCGAGCCTGAGCAGCATGTCCCCGCTAGCCGCGGGCATTGAAGCGCAAGACGCCGTTGATCTCGGCTTCACCGCCGTCAAGGTGAAGCTGGGCCGCGGTGGCCTGGCGGACGACCTCGAGCTCGTCCGCGCCGTGCGCGAAGCCATCGGCGCCGATGCCGAGCTGATGGTCGACTACAACCAAGCCCTGCCGGTCGACGAGGCGATCCGCCGCGGTCGACGCCTCGATGCGGAGGGGCTGGCGTGGATCGAGGAGCCCACCCGATCGGATGACTTCGCCGGCCACGCCCGGATCGCCGCCGAGCTGCGCACCCCGATCCAGCTGGGCGAGAACTGGTGGGGCGTCAGCGATCTCGAGAACGGCATCGCGGCCCGCTCTTCGAGCCACGTGATGTTCGATGCGATGCGCATCGGCGGGGTGAGCGGCTGGCGGCGCGCCGCCGAGCGCGCCCAAGCGGCGGGGCTGCAGGTCTCGTCCCACGGGTTCCCGGAGATCAGCGCCCACCTGCTCGCCGCCACCCCGGCGGCGCACCGCCTCGAGTTCGCCGACAAGTTCGGGCCGATCCTGACCCAGCCCATCAAGGTCGCCGACGGGCACGTCCTCGTGAGTGATCGCCCGGGTTGCGGCCAGGAATGGGACGAGCAAGCCCTCCGTCGACTGACCGACTGGCGCCGCTACCGGTCGGCGTAGGCGTCGAGGCGCCGGGCCAGCGACCGGACCTCGTCGCGGAGGGCCGGCGGCTCGTCCACGACGAACTCGTGGCCGAGGCCGGCCAGCAGGGCCGGCACCCAGTCGAGGCGTTCGGCGCGCAGGCGCACCCGCACCCAGCCCGGGTCGTCCAGTGCCTGCACGGTGGCGATGCTCGTCGGCAGCCTCCGGCGGAGCTCGTCCGCCGAGGCGCGCACCCGGACCGAGACGTCGTGCTGCCACGGCGTGCGGGCCAGGCCGGCGACGAGGTGCCCGGCGGCGTCGAAGTCGGCCGGCACCTCGTAGCTGCCCGGCCGGAGCGCGGGGGCGGCGATCCGGTCGAGCCGGAAGCTGCGCACCTGCTCGTCGCTCGGGTCTGCGGCGACGACGTACCAGCGCCCGGAGTGCATGACGAGCCCGTACGGATGGACGACCCGCGCGGTGTGGCGGCCGTGCCGGTCGGTGTAGTCGATGGCCACGGGACGTCGCGCGCCGGCGGCCTCGGCCAGCAGCAGAAGGACGCTCGCGGACGCGTCGGCACGGGCGGCGGCGGTAGGCGGCGCGGTGAACTCGGCCGCTTCGAGCAGCGTGTCGAGCCGCCGGCCGAGCGCCTCGGGCAACACCCGGCGCAGCTTCGCGGCAGCACTCTCGGTGGGTTCGACCGGTGCGACCGTCGGCGCACTGCGGCGTGCGGCAACGAGTCCGAGCAGGACGGCCACCGCCTCGTCCTCGGTGAACATCAGCGGCGGCAGCCGGAAGCCCGGCGCCAGCCGGTAGCCGCCGTGGCGGCCGCGGATCGACCGCACGGGCACGTCGAGGTCGATGAGGTGGGCGACGTAGCGGCGCACCGTGCGCTCGTCGACGCCGAGCCGGCCGGCGAGCTCGGCGACGGTTCGGGTACCGCCGGCCTGCAGGATCTCGAGCAGCTCCAACACCCGCGCGGTCGGTTTCGCCACACACGAAGTCTGGCAGAGATACCGGGCGGAAACCGTCCGGTATTGCCCCTAGCGTCGACCCCAGGACAACCGCACCGAAGGAGCGACCATGAGCAGCACCGCCCAGCTGGCCTCGATCCGCATCATCACGGCCGACATCGAGCGCCTCGTCGAGTTCTACGCCCGTCTCAGCGGCGCCGGGCCGGAGTGGGCGACGGACGACTTCTGCGAACTGCGGTGGCCGGCGTTCACGCTGGCGATCGGCAGCACCCGCACGCTGGCCTTCTTCGGGGACGGCGTCGCCCAGGCCGCGGCCAACCGCACCGCGATCGTGGAGTTCCGGGTCGCCGACGTCGACGCCGAGTACGAGCGCATCCGCGCCGCCGACCCCGCGGTGACCGTGGTGCAGCCACCGACGACGATGCCGTGGGGCAACCGATCGGCGCTCCTGCGCGACCCCGACGGCGGGCTGGTCAACCTCTTCACCCCGCCGGCCGATGGGCGCCGCACCCCCGAGCCGGCCTGACGGCACCCGTTGGCCGCCTTCACTACCGGCCCGCGGCGCCGATGAGGTAGCCAGGGCCGTTGTCTCGGGCCTGGTCGTCCTGAACACCCTTTGGAAGCCGGCCCCATGCCCCCTGTTGCTCGCACTGCCGTCGTCGCGCTGTTCGCGGCCGTCCTCGGAGCCGTCACGTCGGCCGGACCGGCGACCGCAACGCCATCGGCCACCCCGATCCCGGTCGGCCGCGGGATGTTCGTGTTCGAACGGCCTGAGCCGATGGACGAACGGGGTCCCGCCCCGGCGCCGGCGGTGCTCAAGGTCGCGGCGGACGGATCGACGACCGACGTCACCCCCACCGGGCTGATCGACCCCGCGTACATCACCGCTTCGCCGGCCGGTGACCTGTTCGTGGCCGACCTCGCCCAGTCGTCGATCATCGAGGTCTCCGCCGCGGGCGTGCAGTCCCGCCTCGGCTCCGGGCTCAGGCAACCGAGCGGGCTCTGGTACGACGGCTGGACCGGCGCGCTGTTCGTCGCCGACTACGGCAACGGGCGGGTCGTCGAGATCGTGGGCGGCGCGACCACCGTCGTCGCGACCGGTCTCACGCTGCCCTCCGGGGTCGTGGGTGACGCCGAGGGCAACCTCTACGTCGCCGACTGGGGGGACGGCCTCATCAAGATCGACGCTCAGCGACACCGGAGCACGATCGGGCCCTTCCAGTACGTCCGCAACGTCACGATGGATCAACACGGCAACCTCGTCGTCGCCGACTACAACCGCATCGCCGCCTGGACGTGGGCGGTCGAGACCTACTCCGGCGGCACTCCGGCCCCGTTCACCGGCGGCTGGGACGTCACCTACAGCGCCAAGGTCGATCACGCCGGCAACCTCTTCGTCGCGAACGGCAACGACCCCGGCCCCGGCAGCCTCTGGCTCGTTCCGGCCGCCGGCGGTTCCGGTCGGCAGCTCGACATCCCCGGTAGCGCGAACATCCAGGACATCGCGCTGGTGGACGACGCCTCCGAACCACGTTCGCTGCCCGCGTTGCACGTGTCCGTGCGCCGGTCAGTGCTGACGGCCGGCGTGCCGATCGACGTGCCGGTGTCGGTCACGGGGGCACACGCCCCGGTCGTCCTGCACGTGGTTCGGGCAACGCTCGGGCTGACCGCGACGGTGTCCGGTTCGACGGTGCGCCTGCGGGCCGCTGCTTCGTTCAGCGGAAGCGCGTCGGTGACCGTGCGGGCCAGCGCCATGGGTGCCGGGTCCGGGTCGACGACCTTCCCGGTCGTGGTCGACCCACCGGCGGTGCATGGCGTGACGGCCATCCGGCGCGGTGCGCAGACGGCGGTCAGCTGGCCGGCCAGCCCCACTACCGGCGCCGTCTACCTGGTGCGCCACGCCGGCCTCGGTCACCGCACCCGGACGGACCACCTCGTCGTGCCGGGCGGTCGGTTGCGCGGCGCCTGGACGGTCACCGTCCTCGGCCGGGACGGGACGCACTCAGCCGCCAGCCGCGGCCTCGAGCGCGGCGTCACCGTGCGCACCGTCCATTTCGCCAACCGGTCGAGTGCGTTGACTGCGTCCGCGCGGCACGCGATCGTCGTCGCCGGCCGCCGTCTGGCGCGACTCGGCTACCGGTCCGTCCGGGTCATCGGGTTCTGTGCGCCGGGCGGGACGGCGGCGTTCGACCACCGGCTCTCGCTGGCCCGGGCAAGGGCGGTGGGCCGCCTGCTCCGTCGCGCGCAGCTGCACGTCACCGTAGACGGCCGGGGCACCGCCCAGCCGGTCGCCGGTGGCCCCGCAGCGAACCGGCGGGCGGTCGTCCTCACCGAGGCCTGATCGTGGTCGACGCGACGTGCCACGAACCGGCCGGCGCGTGCAGGAACGTCCCCACGGGGTAGTCCCGCGCGCCATCGTTGAACGTGCCGGCGAGCGGCCCGACGGGAGGCGCTGCTCGCCGACAACTCACTCCCTGGCGAGGGCTGTGATCATTGTCGACCGAGCTAGCTTGGACGACGTGCGACTGACGGTGCTCGGCTGTTGCGGAGCCTGGCCGACCGTGGGTGCCGCCGGCAGCGGATATCTCGTGGAGCACGATGGCTTCCGGCTGCTGGTGGACGTCGGCTACGCCGTCGTGCCGCGGCTGCAGGAGTACGTCGCCGTAGGTGAGCTCAACGCCGTCCTGATCAGTCACGGACATCCCGACCACTGCGTCGATCTCAACCCGCTGCTGCGCGGACGGATGCTCCGCGACGACCCGCCGGCCCCGCTGCCGGTGTTCGCGCCGGCCGGCGAGCTGACCGCCGTCCTCGCGCTCGACCGGCCGGGGATGCTCGACGCCGGGTACGGGCTGACCGACATCGAGGACGGCGACCAGTTCGAGGTCGGCCCGTTCGCGGTGCACGCGCGGCAACTGCCGCACTCGCGCACCAACCTCGGGCTGCGCATCACGGCCGGCGGACGGTCGCTGGTCTACACCGGCGACAGCGGCGCCAGCCCGGTGACACCCGAGCTCGCCCGGGACGCCGACCTGTTGCTCGCCGAGGCCAGCTTCGCCGACGAGCTGGCCGGGGACTGCGCGCGCGATCTCTCCACCGCCGAGCAGCGGGGCCAGCTCGCGACCGACGCGGGCGTACGGCACCTCGTGCTGACCCACCTGCTGCCGGGCACGGATGCGGCCGCCAGCGCGGCCGCCGCGCGGCGGCACTTCACCGGCGAGCTGACCATCGCAAGCAGCGGTCTCGCGATCGACCTCGACAGCTGACCTGACCCACTAGTCGGGCGGGTTCGGGCCGGCCGGGCGACGGCTCCATTGGCGCAGGCGCAATGCCGCGGCTGCGGCGAGGAGCAGGCCGGTGAGGAGGATGAGGTACCAGCCGGGCCCCACGCCGTCGTCAATGGTGCCGGCGTAGTCGTCGGATGGGGTCACGGTGCCCAAGGTCCCGGTACGCACGTACTCCAACCAGGGCGGATACGTCGGCACATCGAGCGCCGTGACGGCCAAGGCGATGAGCCCGAGCACCGCGGCGCCGGCTCCGACGAACAGCGGCCAACCCGTACGCGAGTGGCGCCGTAGGACCGCAGCGGTGACGCCGGCCGACGCGGCAACGAGCAGCGGCGCCGCTGACGCCACCAGGAAGTCCAACACCCTGGAGCCGGCGCTCTGCGCAGCACGCTCGGTCTGCTTCATCGCGGGCCACCTGGCCGTCAGAGCAGCCAACCGCTGCGTGGAGTTCATCGTCCTCACCGGCTGGGGGGTGTCAAGGGCGCGCTCCTCCGGCGTACGGTGAGCGTGCTTCGGGGCGACTGGACGCCGTTGGGCCGACTCGTGAGCCCGTCTACGAAGGGGCGTCCGCGATGAGGTCGGACGATGCCGCAGCTCGCCCGCGGGGTATGCCCGCAGTGCCACTTGGTCGAGCAGCGGCGACGTGGCGCGTTCGGGCGGCGGCCGGAGCCATCCCGGTCTTGCTGCTGAGCGCGTGCAGCTCGAGCGCCTCCCGTTCGTTGCCCACCGGCGATTCGACGTATTCCGGCCGGGCCGGCGCCGTCGTGGTGGCGGCCGCCAACACCCGGACCGGAAAGTTCATCTGGCGACTACGCGTCAAGCCGAGCTTCGAGGTCTTCTCGGGCATGGTGGTCGATGGGGGCACGCTGTACGGACAGTGGGCGAACTGTTCGGGGCCGGGGGGCAAGAACGCCGGCGTGGCGGCTATCGACTTGACCGATGGCGCCGTGCGCTGGCGCACGCCCGCGCTGTACAACTCGGAGACGTTGTCGGACGGCACGCTCCTTTCGACGCGAGGCGGCCTGTACGTCGTGGCCGGCACGGCGCCGCATTCGGAGACTCAGACTGTCCTCGTCGCCATTGACGCAGCGAACGGCAAGGTCCGGTGGACCCGGACCGGCGCGTTCGGTAGCCAAGGCGCGTTCGATCAATCGGTGATCGTGATGACTTCTCGGACCGAGGTCATCGGCGTCGATCGCGCGACTGGCCGCACGATCTGGTCGCGGCCGCTCGACGAAATGGACGACGAGTCGCTGGTCATCTCCGACGATGAGTCGCACGTCTACCTGAGTCACGACTTTGATGCGAGCCTGACGATCCTCGCGCTGGCGGCGGGAACCGGGCACCTCCTGTGGCGCCACGCCGGCAACAACCCCCACCCCGGCCGCGCGGGCTCACACGTCGTCGCGGTCGACACGAACTCCGCGCTGGTCGGCCTCGACGCCGACACCGGCCGACAGGTATGGCAGCGCTCCGACGTAGCGAGCTGGGAGGCCCCGACGGTCGACACCGCCGATGGCCGGGTCGTCGAATCGGACGGCTCGGTGGTTCACGTGATCGACGTCAGTGACGGCAAGGACCTGTGGTCCAAGCCAGCGAGCGGTCTCGTCGTGACGCGGACCGATGGCATCGCACTGGTGACCGGCGACGACACCTCGACCGCGGACGCCGTGTTCGCGGCCGACAGCGGTCTCCGGTTGGGCCGGCCGGCGGAGCTCACGCGCGAAGAGGACCAAATCATCGTCGCTCCTGAGTTCGACGCCGCCGGCCGGACCATCCTGGCGCGTGGTTGCCCCGGACGAGGCTAAGTTGCTGCGCCGGCGAGAAGCCGTGTGCGGGACGGGACGGCGTGGATAGGGTGTGGCCGTATGGCCGCATCCGGTACTCACCCGCCCCAAGGGCCGTGGGCTGTCGTGGCTGGGGCCTCCGAGGGCCTGGGGGCCGCGTGGGTCGAGGCCCTCGCCCGGCGCGGCCTGAACGTCCTCGCCGTCGCTCGCCGTCACGAGCCGCTCGAACGGATGGCACAGCGCGTAGCCGCCGAGCGTGGGGTCGAAGTGCGCACATTGGCCGCCGATCTGGCCGAGCCTGACTTCACGGACCGTCTCGCCGCCGCCAGTCGCGGGCTCGAGATAGGCACCGCCGTCTACAACGCGGCCTTCTCCTTCACCGGCCCCCTGTTGGCTCATCCGCCGCAGGACGCTCAGCGCCTGGTCGACGTCAACGTGCGCGGACCGCTGGCCCTCATCCACCAGCTCGTCCCGGCGATGATCGAGCGCCGCCGCGGGACGCTCGTCCTGATGTCTTCGCTGGCCGGCAACCAGGGCGCCCCGGGTCTGGCCGCGTACGCCGCCAGCAAGGCCTTTGCGACGTCCCTGGCCGAGAGCCTGCACGCCGAACTGCGCCCCGCCGGTGTCGACGTCCTGGCTTGTGTGGCCGGAGCCGTGCGCACACCCGGCTACGCCGCGACCGTCGGGCGCGACGCGCCCGGCACCCTCGATCCCGATCAGGTCGTCGAGGCCGCTCTGGCCGGGCTGGGCCGCACGGCGCTCGTGATCCCGGGACGCGTGAACAAACTCGCCGCGGTCGTCATGCGCCGGCTGCTGCCGCGCGCCACCGCCACCGCGATCATGGGTCGCGCGACCAAGGGGTTCGACGGACCGTGATCCTCGGCTTCTTCCTGCCGTGGATCGCCTACGGGGCCATCCTCGCCCTGCACGTCGCCCTCCCCGGCCGCTGGATCGACGGCTACGTGCGCGACGATCAGGGGCGACCGCTGCGCTACCGGCTCAACGGCCTCGTGGTCCTGGTGGTCGCCGTCGGGATCGCCGTCGTGCTCGTCGCGGTCGGCGCGGCGCCGGCCGACGAGCTGTGGCGTCACCGCTGGGCCGAACTCGCCGGTGCGTGCGTCCTGGGACTGCTGTTCACCGCCGCGCTCGTGCTGCCCGCCCCGCCGACCGGCAAGCCATTGCTCGCCGACCTGTACCTCGGCCGCCGCGAGAACCCGCGCTGGCGCGGCGGCACGGTCGACGCGAAGATGTGGCTCTACCTGGCCGGCGCGGTGCTGCTGGAGCTCAACGTCCTGTCCTTCGCCGCCCACCAGGAACGCGCGAGCGGCCACCTCAGCGCTGCCGTCGCGCTCTCGGCGGGGCTGCTGACCTACTTCGTCGTCGACTACCTCACCTTCGAACACGTCCACCTCTACACCTACGACCTGTTCGCCGAGCGGGTCGGCTTCAAACTCAGCTTCGGCTGCCTGGCCTTCTATCCGTACTTCTACTGCGTGGGCCTCTGGGCGCGCGCGGACGAGCCCGACCCCCACGCGCCGGTCTGGCTGCTCGTGCTCGCCGGCGTCGTCTTCGCCGCCGGCTGGACGCTTGCGCGCGGGGCGAACATGCAGAAGTACGTCTTCAAGCGCGACCCAACCGTCCGCGCCTTCGGCCTGCTCCAGCCGCGCGCGGTCAGCGACGGTGAGCGCACGCTGCTGTGCAGCGGCTTCTGGGGCGCCGCCCGCCACATCAACTACCTCGGCGAGATCCTCATGGCCGTCGGGATCACGCTCGCCCTCGGCGCACCCGGCGACCCCGTGCTCTGGCTGTACCCGCTCTACTACGTCGTCCTGCTCGTGCCGCGCCAGATCGACGACGACCGCCGCTGCGCCGCCAAGTACGGCGCGCTCTGGGACCAATACCGCGCTCGCACGCGCTGGCGGATCGTCCCCGGGATCTATTGAGCGAGGTGCGGCGGCCGCCGCGACCCTCATTCGAACGGGGACGGATCTCCGGCACCGACTCGCACGACCTCGGCGAATCCCTGCGTGAAGTCCACGACGGTGGTCGGGACGGTGCC
>Ga0068855_100001611_pt1 | contig 28311 bp, 17 predicted proteins | sample KBSCornC52_FD_66592 | JGI IMG/M metagenome (GOLD analysis project Ga0068855, IMG submission 66592) | Corn rhizosphere microbial communities from Kellogg Biological Station, Michigan, USA - KBS Corn C5-2 | ecosystem: Host-associated > Plants > Roots > Rhizosphere > Soil ... | reverse complement strand
GCGGCGGTGAGTCCGGCTGCGGCCATCGAGCAGGCGACGCCGACCTCGCCCTGGCAACCGACTTCGGCGCCGGAGATCGAGGCATTTTCCTTGTACAGGATGCCGACCGCGGCCGCGGTCATGAGGAACGTGCGCACGCCCTGGATGTTCGCGCCCGGGCAGAAACGGTCGTAGTAGTGCAGTACGGCCGGAATGATGCCGGCGGCGCCATTGGTCGGGGCGGTGACGACGCGGCCGCCCGCGGCGTTCTCCTCGTTGACCGCGAGCGCATAGAGGTTCACCCAGTCGAGCGTGGTCAGCGGGTCGCGCATCGCCGCCTCGGGCTTGGACGACAACTCCGCATGCAGCGCGGGTGCGCGACGCGCGACGTGCAGGCCGCCGGGCAGGGTGCCTGCTGCGCGGATGCCGCGCGCGACGCAGGCCTGCATCGCGCTCCAGATCTCGTCGAGGCCGGCGTCGATCTCGTCGCGCGTGCGCCAGGCGAGCTCGTTCGCGTACATCAGCTCGCTCATGTCGAGCCCGCTCTCCGCGCAGCGCTTGAGCAGCTCGTCGCCGGAATGGAATGGATGCGCCAGCGGCGTCTCGTCGGCGACGATGCGGTCTTCCGCCGCTTCGTCCTGGTTGACGACGAAGCCGCCGCCGACCGAGTAGTAGTCGCGCGTGGCGATCGTGTTGCCGTCGGCATCGAATGCGGTGAAGCGCATGCCATTGGTGTGGAACGGCAGCTTCTGCCGCTTGTTCATGATGAGGTCGTTCTTCTCGTCGAACGCGATCTCGTGGCGACCGTGCAGGTTGATGCGTTTGCTGCTGCGGATGCGCTCGAGCGCCGCCGGAATCACGTCGGGATCGATCCGGTTCGGCCAGTGGCCCTCGAGACCCATCAGGACCGCCTTGTCGGTCCCGTGGCCGCGCCCGGTCAGGGCGAGCGAACCGAACACTTCGGCGCGTATGCGCGCGGTGCGCGCGAGATCCGCGCCGCCGTTGCCTTCGACCAGCCAGCGTTCGACGAAGCGCGCGGCGGCACGCATCGGCCCCACGGTATGCGAGGAAGACGGTCCGATGCCGATCTTGAAAAGGTCGAAGACGCTGACGGCCATGGTCGCACTATGGAGTTGGACGAGCCGCTATTCTACGCGCTCCCCACCGGCGGCTGGCCACGATGCGCCTTGTGCTGTACCAGCGTGACGATTGCCCGCTGTGCGATCACGCGCTCGCCGTGCTCGCGACCGCGCGCGCACCGGAATTCGCCAGCGTATGGATCGACGACGACGCGGAACTGGAGGCGCGCTACGGTGCGCGCGTGCCGGTGCTGCGCGACGAGGACGAAGGGCGCGAGCTCGACTGGCCGTTCGATCAGGAACTACTCGCGGAGTTCCTGCATCGGCGCGCGCAATCGTAGGCCGGACGAGCGCGATCGGTCGCCGCGGTTGTGCTCGTTGTCGAGATCGCCCATGTGCGGGGGTCTATTCGAAGTCGTCGGCGAAGATGACGTCGTCGGTGACGCGCGCGACCACGAAGTCGATGTGATCGTTGTCGACGGAATTCAGCGCGCCGCCGAGCACGATCTTCGAGCCCTGCAACGCGATGCCGTTGAACAACTGTCCGGCCGGCGTGCTTTGCTGGAAATCGTATTGGCGCTTGCCGACCGCACCGAAGCTCGAATCGGGCGTGCCGTTCGGGCGCAGTCGCATGAGCGTCGCGTACTCGTAGGCAGGCGGCGCTTGCAGGCCGATCGAGGTTCCGGCGATGTACAGGCGCCCGTTACCCTGCTCGAGGATCGCGAGGCCGTAGTCGACACCGTTCGGTGCGAGATCGTACGCGATCACGGTCTTGCCACCGAGGCCGAAGCCGGCGTCCGGCGAGCCGTCCGGCAGCAGGCGCGCGACGGCGACGTCCGGGTTCGCCGGATTGGACACGGTGCCCGAGTTGGTGCTGGAGTCGGCCGCGCCGGCCAGCACGATGCGCTCCTGCCGGTCGATGTACATACCGAGCGCCTGATCGTTGTTGGCGCCGCCCGCGCCACCGAGGTCGAACGCAAGCGTCGCACGACCATCGGCGTTGAAGTTCGGATCGAGCGCGCCCGTCGTCAGTAGGCGTGCGACGGCCATGTCGGCGCCGCCTGGCGTGCCGTGGTCGGCCGATCCGGCGACCACGATGCGGCCGGTGTCGTCGAGCGCGACAGCCTGGGCCGCGTCGTTGCGCGTGGTGCTGCCGACGAGATCGAACGCGACCGTCGCGCGGCCGGTCAGATTGAAGCCGGTGTCGCGCGTGCCGTCCGTATTGAGTTGCAGGATGGCGAAATCCGTTCCGTTCGCAGCCGTCGAAGCCGAGCCGACGACGATGATGCGGCCGTCCGGGCGCAGCGTGACCGCCGTCGCGGTGTCCGCATTGTCGCCGCCGAGGTCGAACGTGACGACGGTCTTGCCGGTCCCGGCACCGAACCCGGCGGTGTCGAGCGTACCGTCGGCGTTGAGGCGCGCGATCGCGAAATCGTTGTTCGCGCTGGCGGCCACGTGCGTGTAGCCGGCGAGCACGATCTTGCCGTCCGTCTGCACTGCGAGACCGGCGCAGAAATCCTCGTTGCCGCCGAAGTCGACGGTGGTGCGACCGTCGAAGCTGAAGCTCGTGTCGAGGTTGCCGTCGGGGGTGAAGCGTGCGACGTAGAAGTCGTAGGTGCCGGTGTCGCCCTCGGTACTGCAGATGACGATCTTGCCGTCGGGCTGCACGGCCATGCCGGCTTTGATGGCGGCAAAGCCGTCGAGGATGCCGCTGATGCGGAAGCCGCTGGTGCCGAATGTAGGATCAAGGTCGCCTTCGGCGGCGTGCACGGGGGCGCCCAACACGAGCGCAAGCCCGATCAGGGTGATTCGACGCATGGTGGTTCCCTCCCTCAAGGCTGGAGCAGTCTACTCCTCCTCCCGGCGGCGTTCCTCAGGCCGCTGGGACCTGGCCGTGGGCGGCCTCGACCGACGGCGTGCGCCAGCCCGTCTTCACGCCCCAGACGTAGAAAACGAGGCCGACCGCGGCGACCACGACGAGGTCCCAGCCCCACGTCAGGTAGCCCTTGCCGCCGAACTTGTCGCTGCCGGCCCACGACAGCACCGCGATCGACGGCAGGTACGCAATCAACCACCACGCGCCGCGCAGCTGGCGACCGAAGTCGGCCCAGCCGGCCTGCCACTGGAAGTAGAAGTAGATCGGCAACGCGACCACGATGAGCAGGATGATCTCGCCGGTCAGCGGCCACTTCGCCCAGTACAGCAGTTCGGTCGCGAAGATGAAGGCGAGTGCGGCCAGCACGGGCAGGCCCTTCAGGCGGAACGGGCGATGCATCTCCGGCGCGGTGCGTCGCAGGGCCATCGCGCTGACCGGTCCGGTCATGTACGAGATGATCGTCGCGACCGAGATCACCGCCGCGAGCGTGCCCCAGCCGCGGAACTTGAACAGGAACACGAACGAGACGGCCAGGTTGAACCACATCGCCGCGCGCGGCACGCCCCACACCTCATGCAGCTTGCCGAACATCTTCGGCATCGTGCCGTTGCGTTCCATGCCGAAGATCATGCGCGCGGTCGTCGCGGTGTAGGTGATGCCGGTACCGCTCGGACTGACGAACGCGTCGAAGAACAGCAGGTTCGCGAGCCAGACGATGCCGAGCAGCTTGGCGAGGTCGGCGAACGGCGAACTGAAATCGATGCCGTGCCATCCGGCCTTCGCGAGCAACTCCGGCGGCACCGCGCCGATGTAGGCGACCTGCAGGATGAGGTACACGATCGTGGCGAGGCCGATCGAGCCGAGCACCGCGAACGGAATGCTGCGCCCGGGGTTGCGAGCCTCGCCGGCGAGGTTTACCGGGCTCTGGAAGCCGTTGTAGCTGAACACGATGCCCGCGGTCGCGACCGCGGTGAGCACGGCCGCGAAATCGATGATGTGCGAATCACCGTGGATGCCGACCGAGAAATTGCCTGGATGGAACCCGCTCATGATCAGGGTGATTCCGGCCAGCGCGGGCACGACGAGCTTGAACATCGTGATCGCCGTATTGGAATGCGCGAACAGTTTCACGCTCCAGAAGTTCAACAGGAAGTAGACGACGACGAGCACGGCTGCGATCGCGAGGCCGGTCTCGGTGAGTTCGCCGTGCCCTCCGGGCACCCTGATGTAAAGGTCTTTCGCCCACTGCCAGTCCCAGCCGGCCATGTACTGCACCGAGGCTTCGGCTTCGATCGGAATCACCGACACGATCGCGATCCAGTTCGCCCACGCGCCGATGAAGCCGACCAGCGAGCCGTGCGAGTAGTGGCTGTAGCGCACCATCCCGCCCGACTCGGGAAACATCGCGCCGAGTTCGGCGTAGGTCAGTGCGATCGTCGTGATGACCGCCGCGCCGATGACCCACGCCCAGATCGCGTCAGGGCCGGCGAGGCCGGCCGCCTTCCACGCACCGAACAGCCAGCCGGAGCCGATGATCGAACCAAGCCCGGTCAGCATCAGCGCGAAGGGGCCGACGGTGCGGCGGAGGGAAGATGGATTCGACATGCAGGACCCCAGCTCGCCGCGACCGCGGCCTCGAATGGCGATGGTCGCAGGTCGGGTCGCGAATGTCAGCGGCCGCCGGAGCAGGCCAGCCCCGCCGCGAACCCGCCTCGGCCCTGTGGGCGCGTCTTCAGCCGCGATGCGTCATTGCGGTCACCTCTCCCGCCTGCGGGAGAGGTCGCGCCGAAGGCGCGGGTGAGGGGAGAGCGGAGCGCAGCCATTCGCACGACAGCCGAAGAGGCGATGCCCGGCGCAGGGCGACCCGCGTCAGGCTGAAGGAGGCGAACACCCCGCGATGCCCGTTCCTGCGAAGCACCGATGCGAAGACTCGGGTCGCAGCGCTCCAGCGCCTTCCTGCGCGCGAATCCAATGCAATGCGGGTTTCTCCTGATCGAAAGCAGGTTTTATCTGCCATGAAGCACGAAAGGCCTGCTTTCGGTCAGCAAAAACCTGCTATCGATCAGGAGAAGCCCGTTGTTGATCCGGTCGGTGGAGGTCATCACGGGGTCGACGCGTCGAAGCCATCGACAAAGAGCGCATCCGACACCAGCCGCGTCGCGTACAGCGCGGACACGTAGGGCACGCCATCGGTCGTGCCGACCGGGATCGGGCGACCGTCCTGCAGCGCGATCGCGCGCCCGGTGACGTGCGTGCCATCGACGCCGGCAGGGACGCTGATGCGTACGAGACCGGCGTCGCCGAACGTCGCATCGGGCGTGCCGTCGGCATCGATGCGCAGTACGGTGAATTCGCGTGCGGACGTTGCAGGATCGCGCGTGGAGCCGAGCAACACGCAACGACCGTCGCTGCCGCAGGCGATCGCGCTGTTGCGCCACGCGAACGTCGGACCGAGCGACGCGGAGACCCAGCCGGCGTTGCCGAAGCCGGTGTCGACATGGCCGTCGGCGTCGATGCGCAGCAGGCACAACGCGGGATCGGCGCCGGCGTAGGGATCGCAGATGCCGCCGATCGTCAGGCGGCCGTCGCGTAGAACGGCGGGGCCTGTGTTGTCGTCCGATCCGGCGTGACGGTTCGCGGTGAAGATGCCGGCCGTGCCGAAGGTGTCGTCGCGCGCGCCATCGGCGGCGAGCCGCACGGCGAGCGCGCTGTAGTTCGCCGAAAACGGTACGAGGTTCGCACGGCCGCTCAGCCAGACGCGGTCGGTGGCATCGCTGGCCACGCCGAGGAAGATCGTTGCCTGCCGTTTCGACGCACCGGAACCGGCGAGCACGTAGCGTCCGCCGGACGCGAACGGCGTATCGAGCACGCCGTCGACCGACAGCCGCGCCGCGACGCCGACGCTCGGACCCCAGGCATTGCCTGCATGGGCGGCGCCGGCGCCGGCGAGCAGGATGCGCGCGTCGCCGTCGCGCGCGATCGCGAATGCGGTCATCGCTTCGAAGCCGAGATCGTCGAACGCGATCGTCGCGATCCCGCCGGCACCGAAGCTCGCGTCGATGCGGCCGTCCGCCAGCAGGCGCGCGACACCGAAGCCGCCGATGTTGCCTGCGGCGAGCACGCGGCCGTCGTGCAGTGGCAGCAGCGACCAGATCGCAGGCAGTGCATTCGTTCCCGTCGCCGTCGCAATCACCGCGATGCCGTGGTCGCCGAAGGACGGGTCCGGTGCGCCGTTCGCGAGCAGGCGCCAGACGACGGCCTGGTTCGGCATATCTCGCGTGGCGAATGCCCAACGCGTTCCAGCGATGAGGATGCGATCGTCGTCGGCGATCGCGACGGCGAACGCGGACAGGCTCGCATCGGCCGGCGCGAGCACGACATGGCCATCCGCACCGAATGCGGAATCGATGTCGCCGTCAGCGGCCGAAGCTGCCGGAAGCATGAAACACGCGGCCAGCACGATGGTACGCATCGGAGCCTCCACGCAACGCCGCGTCAGGCTACGCCCTGGCGACCGCGGCGGCAACGTGAGCCCGCATCGGACGCGCGCCTGATTACCCGCGCACGCGATCTTGCGGTTGGTATGGTGAGGTACAACAATCGATTTCGAACGCAGGCGCCCGCTTCGCGGTTCGGCAGCCGCGTGACCGCATCCGCGCCATGCGCACCGAAGGAGTCCAGGTGGCCATATCCGTGCTCTTCATGTCCATGTCGCTCGACGGGTACATCGCCGGCCCCGACGACGACATCGATCATCCGGGCGGCAAAGGGTTCGATCGTTTGCACGCATGGTTCGGCGATTTCTCCCGACCTTCCGGAGCGGTGGGCGATTTGTGGGACGAATGGAATCCGCCGGGCGCGATACTGGTGGGCCGGCGCACGGTCGAGCAGGTCGATCACTGGGGCGGCGACAATCAGGGCGTACCCATTTTCGTGCCGAGCCACCGACCGCCGGATCCTTCGGTGGCGAACTATCCGCGCGTGAAATATGTGCCGGACGGGATCGAAAGCGCCATGGCGCAAGCCCGGGCGGCTGCGGGGAACCGGATCGTCCTCGTGCACGGTGCCTATACTGCGCAACGCGCGCTCGAGGCCGGGGTGCTGGATGAGCTGCAGATCCATCAGATACCGGTGCTGTTCGGTGCGGGTCGTCGCCTGTTCGAGTTGCTGCCGTCGCGCATCGAACTGGAGATCGTCCGGGTGATCGACACGCGGGACGCCACGCACATCCGTTACCGCGTTCGGCGCTGATTGATTCCAACGTCCCAGCGGAGCGTGACATGACGCGCAAAGACGTTGCCGACGTCGCGGGCGCCTGCAGGAGATCGCCACGATGACACCAGGCATCGGGCGAGAAACAATCCTGCGTCGACGCCGCCGCACCGATGAGGGGCTCGGAACGGCGACGCGACGCAGGCCGGCAGAGGTCATCGCGCCGCAGGGACGGCGCGGGGGAGTGACCGGTCCGCTCAGTCGGTGATATTGACGGCCTCGATGATGTGCATGTCCGGATAGCCGATGCTGGCGGTTGCGGTCGGATCGGCGATGTTGCACGAGGTCGAGCTGATGAAGCTCGGATGCGTCTCGGCCGATGTCGTCGAGCCGATGTAGAAGACCGTGCCGTCCGCGCTGCCATCGTCCGTCGATACTTCCACGACGAGATCGTTGCCGACGGTGTCGGCGACGGTGCCCGTGACGGGTACGGTGACCGAGGTCAGCATCGCATTCACGGGCGACGTCACCACAGCCTGGCCGATCGGGGTGAGCTGGCCGATGTCGATCGTATCGACGGTGACCGTGTGCGGGATCGTGTACAGCGTGACGGTCATGTTCGGCGCTCCGGTGGTCTGCTCGATCGATACCTCGACGCTGGTGACATTGGCGGCCGTGGTCACGGCGTACTCGCTGAAGTCGTAGCGTCGCCAGTACTGGTTGTCCGCGGTGGTGCCGTCGCTGGAGTGGCCGCACGCCACCGAGTTCTGCGCCACCGGCGTGCTGTCGCTCGTCTGCGAGAGTGTGGCCGGGACGCTGGCCGCCTCGAATCCGTCGGCGAAAATGCGATCGACCACGTCGGTGGTGCAGGTCACGCCCACGCTGTCGACGTCAGCGCCGGCGACGGTGCCGCTGCCGTTCGTGACGGAGCAGGTCTGCGCCGGATTGCCGGGCTGGGCCGACACGGTGACCGCGTAGTGGCTGCTGTCGTTGATCGGCGTCGTGAACACGAAGCTGCCGTCCGCGACGATCGCGAGATCGTCGCCGCCGCCCTGCCGCAGCACGAGGCCGCTGCCGACGAGTCCACTGACCGAGCCGCCGATCGTGTAGGTCGATGGCGGCGTCGGATTGAACTCGAAGAAGTAGGCTGCACCGGGCATCGTGTTGCTCGGCGAACGCCACAACCACGAACCGACCAGGGCCGTATCGCCGTCGAGCGTCACCGGAAGTCCGAACTGGTAACTCGGAGCGCCGTCGCTGGCCACGAAGCGTTGCGTCTCGACGAACGTGCCCGACGATCCGTCGAACGCGTAGACCGCACCCTGCGCGGTGGCCGCACTCCAGCCGTCCGCGCCGATCAGCGCGGTCGTGCCCTGCAGCGCGACCGAATGGCCGAACTTGTCCTGCAGGGCGCCGTCGCTGGCAAGGAGTTGCTGGGTCTGCGTCCAGGTGCCGTTCGAGTCGGTGAAGATGTAGGCCGAACCTTTCATGTCGATGCCGCCGGGCTCCGCGCCCCATGCACCGATCAGCAAGGTCGAGCCCGACAGCGCGGTCGCATAGCCGAAGTACGCATTGGGTGCGCCGTCGCCGGCGACGAGTTTCTGGCTTTCGGTCCACGTGCCGCCGGCCTCGCCGAATACGTACACCGCACCCTGGTAGTTGTTGTTCGCGTATGCGCCGATCATCGCGCGGGTGCCGTCGAGTGCGACCGAGTAGCCGAAGATGTCGCCGATGCCGCCGTCGCTCGCGGCGAGCTTCTGGGTATTGGTCCAGGTGCCGGAGGAACCGTCGTACACGTATGCCGCACCCTGGAAGCCGTTGGCGCCGACCTGCGCACCATCGGCGCCGACTATCGCGGTCGTGCCGTCCAGTCCGATCGAATAGCCGAAGTTGTCGAACATCTGGCCGTCGGCGGCGGTGATCTTCTGCGTCTGCGTCCAGGCACCGTTCGAGCGCGTGAACACATACACCGCGCCCTGCGAGAAGTTGTCGTTGACCATCGCGCCGTAGGCGCCGATGAACGCCGTGTTGCCTTCGAACACGATCGCGTGGCCGAACGTGTCGAAGGCCTGGCCGTCGTTGGCGACGATCTTCTGCGTCCGGCTCCAGACGCCGTTCGCCTTCTCGAACACGTACACCGCGCCCTGGCCGTCGTTGCCGTCGATCTTCGCCTGCTGCGCGCCGATCATCGCGATGGTGCCGTGCACGGCCACGGCGACACCGAATTCCGGGTCGAACGCGGGATCGGTTTCGGTGACTTCCTGCGTCTGCACCCAGCCCTCGCCGTCGAGCGTGTGCCGGACGGCCGCGCGCAGGTCGGCGGGGATCGAGGACTTGGAGAGTGCGGGTTCATCCGGCGTGGCGGCGTGCAGCGGCGCCGCGCAGGCCAGCGACGTGATGCAGGCGATGGATGCGAGCGTCCGCAGGGTGCGCGAACGCGAAGTACCGTTGAAGCCATTCATGTTCGACCGTTTCCTCATGGTTTCACGCGATGCGAAGTGGCGGCAGACCGCGGGTGGTCCGCCATGCACACGGGCGCGTGGTCGGCACCCGTTGCTTCCCGGGGCGCCGCTTGGGTTGTCGTGGCGCCACCGTCCGGGGTGTGCGTTCCGCGCCTGTCGGCGACGACGCACGATCGCCTATCGGGCGCGCTCGCGCCCGCATCGAAGATGAAAACGGAAGTAAAAAAGGAGTAGCACGGATGCAGACCCTGCTGATTTCCGTGGATTTGCCGGAAGGCGACGCTTCGCCGTGTCGGATCCGCTCGTTGCTATCGCACGGGGGCTGCGATTGACCGCTCCCCGGCCAGTTCGCGCGCACGCCCCAGCGCACGCTGCGCGGCGTCCTGGTTGTGCATCGCGTCATGCACGCGCGCCTCGATGAGGGCGGCGCGCAGGTCGCGTTCCGACCACGCCGCGACGCGCCCGGCCAGCGCGGCGGCTTCGTCGACCTTCCCGGCGTCGACCAGCGCCTGGGTGTACGGACTTGCCGTCGCGAGTATGTCTTCGGGAATACCCGCGCGTTCGGCGCGCGCCAATGTGTCGGCGAAGCCTGCGAGCGACACCCCGGTGCGGCCTTCGACCAGCGCTTGTCGGGCGTCCAGCAGGCCCAGGTAGAGGGTGCGACGGTCGTTCGGCGACTTCGCAACCCATTGCTTGAGGCGGGCCGTTTCGGCCGCCGCTCCAGCGACGTCACCCTTGACCTGCAAGGCGCGGATGCGCGTGAACCAGGCACCGAAATAGTCCTGGTCGTTTGCGCTTTCGAGCGCCGGCGTGAGCGCGGCGCGACCGCTGCGCTCGGCTTCGGCGTAGTTGCCGCGCACGAACGCGATGTCGGCCAGCGCCGCATCGGCTTCGCTGCGCACGGCCGCGTCGGCGGCGGGATCGGCGTCCGTCCTGATCCGCTGCAGCAGCACGACGGCTTCGTCGAGACGGCCGACGCCCGCGAGCGCGACGGCGCGACTGAGCGTGTTCCACCAGCGCTCGCGCGTGTTGGGCGCCTGCGCGTCCGCCTGCACGAGCCGCTCCGTCGCGGCGAGTGCCTTGCCGTGTTCGACCAGCATCGCGTACGCCTCGGCGAGCGAGCGCAATGCGGAATCGCGCGCCTCGCGCACCGCGAGTACTTCGAAGCGCCCGGCGGTCTGCTCGAACAGCGGCACCGCAGCGAGCGGCTGGCCGCGATACATCGCAATCGCACCGAGGTTCAGGTCGACCCTCGCCATGCCGTACGCGTCGTTGCTCATCTCGTGCAGCAGGCGCGCCTGCCCCATCTCGGCGGTCGCGGCGTCGAGGCGCCCGGCGAGCACGTCGACGCCGCCGCGCCCCGTGTACGCGGCGGCCTTCGCCTTCGGATCATTGACGAAGCGCAGCAGGTCGAGTGCCTTGTCGAACGCGGCACCGGCGTCGGCGAACTTCTGCTCGCGGAAATCGATCACGCCGAGCTGGTTGACCACGAGCGCGCGCATGTGCGGGTCCTTGTCCGCCGGAACCTGCTCGAGCAGGGCCTCGCAGCGCGCGCGGCTCGCCGCGTAGTCGCCCTTGTAGAAGTCGACGTAGGAGAGGGCGAGCGCGATCTCGGGACGCGCGAGCTGCTCGGGCGAGGCGTGCTCGGCGATCGCGCGCGCGACGTCGAGCTGGCCGGCGAGACCGGCCGCGGCGATCCGTTGCGCGAGTTCCTCCACGCCTTCCGGTGCGCCTGGTCGCATCGGCGGCGTGTGGCCGAGCTTGACCAGCAGCGCATCGGCCGCGCGGCGCGCGGCGACGAGCACGTCGCGGTCCTGCGCCTGCGCGACGCGTTTCATGGCAGCGGGTCCGTGCGCGGCGAGTTCCACGTTCCACATGCCGCCCGCCTGCGAGACCTGCGGCTTGACCAGCAGGGTCGCGACCTTCGCGACCGACGGGTCGACTTCGAGCTTGTCGGCGTCGAGGCGCTTGGCGTTGATCAGGCCGACCGTGGTCTCGCTCGGCGTCGTCGTCAGGCCGCCGTCGCGCAACTGGTTCGCGATCAGATCCATGAGGCCGAGGCGCAGCCACGCCCATTCACCCGCTGCATCAATGCCGGCCGGCACGACCATCACGGCTACGGGCGCTGTCGCAGGGGAGGGGAGCGTGGGCGCGGACGGAGTGATGACGTTGCGCGTGGACAGCCACCATCCGGCCGATGCCACGATCGCGAGGATCAGCAGCGACGCGCCGGCCGCCCATGCAAGGCGCGTCGTGCGCGGGGAGCGCGGTGACGGCACACTGGCGGCGGGGAGCGAGTGTGCCGCTGGCAGCGGCTCGAGCGGACGCTCGATGGTCGGCTCGTACATCCATCGGTAGCCGAGGCGAGGCGTCGTCCGTATGCACGATGCGTCGCCGACGACGCGGCGCAGGCGCATGATCGCCTGCGTCAGGGACGCTTCACTGACGTCCGCCCGCCCCCACACCGCCGAGGCGAGCTCGTCGCGCCCCACCGACCGGTTGCGGTGCTGGACGAGATGGATCAGGCAATCGATCGTGCTGACGGGGAGCGTCTCGGCGATATTTCCCCGGCGCAGTTCGCGCGTGAGCGGGTCGAGCACGAAATCGCCGAAGGCGTAGACAACGTGGGTCATGCGCGTAGCTTACCGCGACCCTGCAGCGTGATCGCAGGCTGCGCTAAGCTGCCACGCAACGGGCACCCGAGCACATGGCGCGAATCCTCACCATCGAAGACGACGCGGTCACCGCGCGCGAGATCGCGGCGGAACTGCAGGCGGCGGGCAACCAGGTCGACTGCGTCGATGATGGTCGCGCCGGGCTCACGCGTGCGCTCGAGGGCGGCTACGACGCGATCACGCTCGACCGCATGCTGCCCGGCATGGATGGGCTCGAGGTCGTGTCGGAATTGCGTCGCGCGGGTGTCGATACGCCGGTGTTGATGATCAGCGCGCTCAGCGACGTCGACGCACGCGTGCGCGGCCTGCGCGCGGGCGGCGACGACTACCTGACCAAGCCGTTCGCGCCGGAGGAGATGGCCGCGCGCGTCGAGGTGCTGCTGCGGCGTGGTGGCGGTGTGCGCGAGACGTCCCTGCGGGTCGGCGATCTCGATCTCGACCTGATCGCGCGCGTCGCGCGCCGCGGCGACGCCGTGCTCGACCTGCTGCCGCTCGAATTCCGCCTGCTCGAATACCTGATGCGCCATGCCGGCCAGGTGCTCACGCGCACGATGATCTTCGAGGCGGTGTGGGGCTACCACTTCGACCCGGGCACGAACGTCATCGACGTGCACATCGGCCGCTTGCGCCGCAAGGTCGACGCAGGCGGCGTTGCGCCGCTGATCCATACCGTGCGTGGTTGCGGTTACGCGATGCGCGCACCATGAATGGAGCCGACGCACGATCGCGGCGCGACGACCTCAGCGGCCGCTGGCGTTCGAGCACGAAGCGCCTGATCCTCGTCTACGGCGCATTCTTCGTCGCCTGGACCGTGGTGCTGATCGGCGCGATCCGCTGGCAGACGGCGAGCTACCTCGACGGCATCGTCGACAGCATCCTCGAACAGCGCCTGCGCTTTCTGTCTTCGGTCGAGCGCGCGCGCCTGCCGGCACTGCTTGCGGCGACGACCCAGCTCGACCTGCGTGGACTGATGGCGTCGGGGCTGTTCGACGCGCAGGGCCGCTATGTTGCCGGCGACATCGATCACCTGCCGGAAGGCCTCGCGATCGATGGCGTCGTGCACCCGTTGCCGGAAGGGGTACAGCGGATCAGCGGCGAGCGCGCCTCGCGCATGCATGCGGTCGCGCTGAAGCTCGACGACGGCAGCGTGATGCTGCTCGCGCGCGACTACCGCGTCGTCGACCAGGTCGGCACGATCATCCGCAGCGGCCTGTTGTGGGCGCTGTCGCTGACCCTGGTGCCGGGACTGCTCGGCGGCTACCTGCTCAGCCGCGGCCCGCTGCGTCGCGTACGCCGCATCGAGACCGCGATCGAGCCGGTCATGCGCGGCGACCTCGGTGCGCGCCTGCCAGTGTCCGGACGACGTGACGAACTCGACATGCTGGCCGCGATCGTCAACCGCATGCTCGACCAGATCGAACGCCTGCTCGGCGAGGTCAAGGGCGTTTCCGACAGCATCGCGCACGACCTGCGCACGCCGTTGACGCGCCTGCGCACGCAACTGCACCGCGTGCAGCAACTCGGCGACGCCGGCGACCCGCGCAGCGAGCTGGTCGAGCGCTGCATCGTCGAGGCGGACGCGCTGCTCGATCGCTTCCGCGCGCTGCTGCGCATTTCCGAACTCGAGGACATCGGCCGGCGTGCCGGCTTCGGCGTGGTCGACCTCGGCGAGACGCTGCATCGCGTGCACGAACTGTACGTTCCGCTGGCGGAAGAGAAGGGAGTGTCGTTCGTGCTCGATGCGGGCACGTTGCCGCCGCTGCGCGCGGACGGGCACCTGCTGTTCGAGGCGATCGGTAACCTCGTCGACAACGCCATAAAGTTCGCGCCGTACGGCGGCCACGTCGTCCTGGCGGCGGCCGCGGACGACGGGCGCGTCGCGATCGACGTCGCCGACGACGGCAGCGGCATCCCGGTGGGCGAGCGCGATGCGGTGTTGCGCCGCTTCTATCGCAGCAACGCATCCGGCGCGGCGCAAGCCGGCGGCCACGGCCTCGGCCTGCCGCTCGTCGCGGCGATCGCGCGCCTGCACGGCTACGCGTTCTCGATCGGCGACAATGCGCCGCACGGGACGCGCATGACGCTGCGTTGCTGGACCTCCGACGAGTGGGAGCCGACGCACGCGTAGGGAATCCGCGTCGCGCGAGCGCCCTTTCGTGGAGCGGTGGAAGCCGCGATGCTTGCGTGGAATCTTGCGAAAAGCATCGCGGTTGTCCCGCCGTGGTGAACCCGCTTACTGCAACGCGACGGGTTGCGTTGCGCCGGTGAGGACGATCGCGCGTCGTGCGCCGGTGGACGGCGCGTCGCCTGCGTCGATGCTGCCGAGCGTGAGCGTGGTGCTGGCCTGCGCCGTGCTCCATGGGCTTGCGCGCTCGGACGCGTCGACACCGCGTTCGAGCAGGCGCACGCGAACGTCGCTGGCGACCGTGCGCGCCTGGGCGCGCACCTCGCGGCTGCCGTCCGCGGCGACCAGCAGCGTCGTGGTCGTCGCCGGGAGCGCATCGGGAACCTGCATTTCGCGCAGCGCGTCGCCGTCGAGGATCGCATGGGCCTGCGCCCCTGCGACGATCGGCGCCGACTGCGCAGCGTCGCCTTCGAAGCCGTTCCGGAAGATCACCAGCGTATCGGTATCGGTGACGGGCGTCGCAGCATCGGCAACGACGCTGAACTCGACCGTCGTGTCGGAAGCGTCGGCGCGCACCGGCACGGAGACGAGCCAGGTCAGCGAGTGGCGCGCGGGCAGGGCGACGTGGTAGAGCAGCGGATTGCCGCCGTCCTGCGTGCAGGTCGCGCCGCCGGCGGCGCCGGAGCAGGTGAATTGCGCGAGCGCACCGTCGAAGCCTGTCGACAGCGTGAACGTGACCGCGACATTGGACGCATCGCCGTCGCCGTTGTTGTCCAGCGTGACGGAGTAGTCGACGACCTGGCCGTAGCGCGCGAATTCGCTGTCGTCCGATGTGGACAGCGCGAGCTGCGGCAGCGCGATGCAGGCGACGCCCACGTCGGTCACGTTGCCCGCGCCGACCGTGCCGATCGCGTGGTCGAGCGTGCAACTGCGGCCCGCGGGCTGCGACAGGATCGTCACCGCGTACGCCGCGCCGCTGTCCAGCGAGCCTGCGAAGGTGAAGGCGCCGCTGGCGTTCACGGGCAAATTGCTGCCGCCGTTGAGCTGCAGCACGAGTCCGGACGCATCGATGCCGCTGGCATTGCCGCCGATCGTGTAGGCATCGGTCGTGCAGTCGACGACGATATTGGACACATTGGTATCCGGCATCGTGCCGCTGCCCGGCGTCACCGTGCACGTCTGGGACGGGTTGAAGGGCTGCTGGCCGACGCTGATGTTCCACTGCGCGCCCGCGGCTACGGCTGAGGGAAAACTGAAACTGGTCGCGCCAGTATCTGGAAAAACGCTTTCCCCGGGGACGTTGTCGGCCGCGAGCGCCAGCTTGAGGCCGCTTCCGGCAAGGTTCTGCACACTGCCGCCGAGAACGTGGGTGTTCACCGTGCAGGTGACTGCGACGTTGGTCACGTTGTTGTTGGGCATCGTGCCTGCGCCGTTCGTGATCTGGCAGGTCTGCCCGCTCGGCGAGGAGAGGACTGTGACGTTGTACGACGCTCCGTTCGCCACGCGAGTAGCAAACGTGAACGTTCCGGCAGAATTGACGGTGAGGTTGTCGCCGCCATTGTTCTGCAACACGAGGCCGGCGAGGTTGGAACCACTGGCGGTACCACCGAGCGTGTAGGTGTTCACCGTGCACGTGACGGCAACGTTGATCACGTTGTTGTTGGGCATCGTGCCTGCGCCGTTCGTGATCTGGCAGGTCTGCCCGCTCGGCGAGGAGAGGACCGTGACGTTGTACGACGCTCCGTTCGCAACGCGGGTAGCAAACGTGAACGTTCCGGCAGAATTGACAGCGAGGTTGTCGCCGCCATTGTTCTGCAGCACGAGGCCGGCGAGGTTGGACCCACTGGCGGTACCACCGAGCGTGTAGGTGTTCACCGTGCACGTGACGGCGACGTTGGTCACGTTGCTGTTTGGCATGACGCCTGCGCCGTTGCTGACCACGCAGCTCTGCCCGCCGGGCGACGACAGCACCGTGACGATGTACGGCGCACCGTTTGCCACGAGGGAAGCGAAAGCAAACGCTCCAGCGGCGTTGATGGCGAGGTCGTCGCCACCGTTGTTCCGCAGCACGAGGCCGGCGAGGTTGACCCCACTGGCGGTGCCGCCGACCGTGTAGCGATTCGTCGTGCAGTCGACGACGATGTCGGAAACATTGGCCGCCGGCATCGTGCCGCTGCCGTTCGTCACGACGCAGGTCTGGCTCGGGCTGGCAGGCTGCGCCGAGACAGTAACGCTGAACGTATTGCCGGTCGCGACCGCCGCCATGAATGTGAACGTGCTTGTCGCGGGCGCGACGGGCAGGTCCTCGCCATCGCCGCCATCGCCCGGGTCGAGGTGCAGCACCAGGCCACTGCCGGCCAGTCCCTGCACGCTGCCACCGACCGTGTTGGCCGCGAATGCGACGTGCACGGTGCAGTCCGCGGCGAGTGCGGCGATGTCGATCTGCGCGTTCTGCGTGTCGAGCGTCGCGCCGCAGTCGCTGCCCAGGCTGGCGACGCGGTAGCCGGGGTCCGCGTCGGCGTCGAGAACGATATTCGGCGCACCTGCTTCGCTGCTCACGCGCGTGGTGCAGTAGTCCATATTGCCGGGCGAGCAGGATTGGATGCCGAAACCGCCGAGCGAAGCGGGCGAGGCCAGCGACACCGTGCCGTTGGGTGTAGTCACGTCTACCGTGATGCGTGGCCCGCGCACTTCGACGGCGCCGATATCGCATCGGTCGCCTTGCGGGCGCGCGAAGCCGCGCTCGTCCGCTGTTTTGCCGTTGCAGCTGCCGCCGGACGAATCAATCAGGGGGCTGCCGGCCTGCGGCATCAGCGTGAGGCCGACGCCGCCGTTGGCGTCGAGCGTCGTCGCGAGCATCGGATCGGTGACGCCGGGCGGATTGACGGTGACGAGTGCACCCGTGTTCGTGCCGTTGAGGGCCTGCGTGGAGGCGATGAAGTTGCCAGCGCCGCTGGCCGTGCTGGTGCCGCCGTTGATCGCATCGAGCGTCACGTCATTGAGCGAACCGAGGCTGCGCGCGGCGACGGACATGTCCATCGACAGGGTCGCGCCGCTGCTCGTGCAGGTGTTGCCGCCGGCGCTGCAGGCGGCCAGCGAATCGCCGAGGCTGTAGATTGCGGTGCCGCCTACGCTGGCGAGGCCGCTCGTGCCGCGCTGCACGGTGTTGTCAGTCAGCGTCGAGAAATCGACAGAGAGCGTGCCGTTGTAGTTGAAGATTGCGCCGCCGAATCCCGAGCCTCCGCTGCTGAAGCTCCCAGCACCGCCTATGGCGCGATTCGCGACCAGGGTCGTGTTCAAAACAGTCGCCGTTCCCGCGTCGTTGAAGATCGCGCCGCCCAGTCCCGCCCCGGCACCTCCAAAGCTGTTGCTGGTACCGCCGCCGAATCCGCCGGCAGCCGTGACCCAGGCGTTGGCGCCACCACCGCCACCGAATCCGCCTTGGCCGCCTTGCGCGAAGGCGCCTTGCGGGAAGGTGCGTGCACTGCCGCCGCCGCCGCCGAACCCGCCGCGACCTCCATTGGCCGCGCCATCGTTCAATGAAAAACCGCCGGCTCCGCCACCACCACCGAATCCGCCTGGACTTCCGGGCGTCGGTGGGCCACTGATCACATTGCTGCCGAAGCTGCCTCCATTCGGGAAGCCTCCGCGGCCACCGGTCGTGGATATTGCTCCAGTTCCCGCGCCTGCAGACACCGTGTCCGCGAGCCTTAGGTCGGTATCTCCACCCGCGGCGGTATTTCCCACCAAGGAGCAGCCGGCGATGGTCAAAGTCCCTTGGTTGAAGATCGCGCCTCCGGCACCCAAGGCACCACCACCGGATTTCCCGCTGTAGCCTCTCGCCATGCCTCCGCTCAAGATCATTCCCTTGAGCGCAAGGCCGCTGCCGGGCGCGATGTCGAACAGGCGGAAGTCCGCCGATGCGGCGGCGCGTGAGATCGTTACCCCGTGTGCGAGCGCCGTGGCGTCGATCGTGATCGAGCGGCCGTCGATGAAGAACGCAGAAGGTCCGAATTCACGGCCGAGAGTTCCGCCGTCCGAGCAAGTGGTCGCATTGCTCGTCACGCAGCCGGGAAGGTTGGAAAAGAGCGTCAGGTTGATCGTCGCGCCGTCAGCCGATGCGTCGAACACGATCGTGTCGCCCGTGGCCGCGCTGTTGACGGCGTCGCGCAGCGTCGGGCACGTGTGAGCGCCCGTGTCGCACGCCGCCGACGCGAGCGTGGCCGGTTCAGCGATGCCGGTAACGATCCAGGTGGCCGCCGTGGCTCTTGCGACGCTGCACAGGGCGAACGCGGCCAGCAGAATGGCGCGAGCGCGGCGCGCAGCCGCGTCGCGAAGAACGTCTTTCATCGGTGTATTTCCCCTGTAGAGCCGATCGTGCACGTGCATCGAGGCAACCTTGCCCGGACGACGCGCGGAACGGCGCAGGGCGGATCATCGCATCAAAACATGAATATGAAGAAATCTTCATCCGCGATCGCCTTGGGAACGCCGGCGCCGCACCGATAATGCCGGTTCAAAGTAACCTCCGGCCTCCCGCATGATCGGCATCGTCCGCGTCGCGCTTTCGCGCCCGTACACCTTCGTCGTCCTCGCCCTGCTGATCCTCATCGTCGGCGTGCTCGCCGCGCTGCGCACGCCGGTAGACATCTTCCCCGAGATCCGCATCCCGATCATCGGCGTCGCCTGGCAATACACCGGCCTGTCGCCCGAAGAGATGTCCGGTCGCATCGTTACACCGTACGAGCGCGCGCTGACCACCACCGTCAACGACATCGAGCACATCGAGGCGAGCTCCTACAACGGCTTCGGCATCGTCAAGATCTTCTTCCAGCCGAACGTCGACATCCGCACCGCCAACGCGCAGGTGACCGCGATCTCGCAGACCGTGGTCAAGCAGATGCCGGCGGGCACCACGCCGCCGCTGATCATTAACTACAGCGCGGCGACCGTGCCGATCATCCAGCTTGCGCTGTCCGGCAAGGGGCTGACCGAACAGAATCTCGCCGATCTCGCGACGAACACGGTACGTACGCGCCTGGTCACCGTGCCCGGCGCGGCGATCCCGTATCCGTTCGGCGGCAAGACGCGCCAGGTGCAGATCGACCTCGATCCGGCCGCGCTGCAGGCGCGCGGGCTGTCCGGTCAGGACGTCGCCAATGCGCTCGCCGCGCAGAACCTGATCACCCCGGTCGGCACGCAGAAGATCGGCGATTTCGAGTACAGCGTGCTGCTCAACAATGCGCCGAAGGAGATCGATGCGCTGAACGACCTGCCGATCAAGGCGGTCAACGGTTCGATGGTCACCATCCGCGACGTTGCGCACGCGCACGACGGCAATCCGCCGCAGACCAACATCGTGCACGTGAACGGCCAGCGCTCGGTACTGATGTCGGTGCTGAAGAGTGGCGCGATCTCCACGCTCGCGATCATCTCCGGCATCAAGGACAAGCTGGCCGAGATCAAGCCGAGCCTGCCCGACAACCTCGAGATCGCGCCGGTCGGCGACCAGTCCGTGTTCGTCAGTGCGGCGATCGGCGGCGTGGCCAAGGAGGGTGTCATCGCGGCGCTGCTGACCAGCGTCATGATCCTGCTGTTCCTCGGCAGCTGGCGTTCGACCGTGATCATCGCGGTCTCGATCCCGCTGTCGGTGCTCGGCGCGATCGCGATGCTCGCCGCGTTCGGCGAGACGCTCAACATCATGACCCTCGGCGGGCTCGCGCTCGCGGTCGGCATCCTCGTCGACGACGCCACCGTCACGATCGAGAACATCAACTGGCACCTCGAGCACGGCAAGGATGTCGAGACCGCGATCATGGACGGCGCGGCGCAGATCGTCACGCCCGCGTTCGTCTCCCTGCTGTGCATCTGCATCGTGTTCGTGCCGATGTTCTTCCTCGACGGCGTTGCGCGCTTCCTGTTCGTGCCGATGGCCGAGGCGGTGATGTTCGCGATGACCTGCTCGTTCATCCTGTCGCGCACGCTGGTGCCGACGATGGCGAAGTACATGCTGCATCCGCATGCGCCGCACACCGACGAGCACGGCAACGAGGCATCGCTGCCATCGTCGCGCAATCCGCTGGTGCGCTTCCAGCGCGCCTTCGAAGCGCGCTTCGAGCGTTTCCGCGCCGGCTACCACGAAGTGCTCGAACTCGCCCTCGCGCACCGCAAGGCGTTCGTCGCGGGATTCATGCTGTTCGTGCTCGCGTCGTTCGCATTGTTGCCGTTCCTCGGTCGCAACTTCTTCCCGGCGGTCGACGGCGGCCAGATCCTCATGCACGTGCGCGCCCAGGTCGGCACGCGCGTGGAGGAAACGGCGAACACGTTCGCGCAGGTCGAACAGGCGATCCGCCGCATCATCCCGCCGGAGGAGCTCTCCGCGATGGCCGACAACATCGGCATGCCGATCTCCAGCATCAACATGACCTACAACAACACCGGCCTGATCGGATCGCAGGACGGCGACATCCAGATCGCGCTGAAGGAAGGTCACGCGCCGACCGACGACTACATCAAGCGCATGCGTGAGGAATTGCCGCGCAGCTTCCCCGGCGTCACGTTCTCGTTCCTGCCCGCCGATATCGTCAGCCAGATCCTCAACTTCGGCGCGCCGGCACCGATCGACCTGCAGATCCGCGGCCCCGACGTGGCGGCGAACCTCGACTACGCGCGCATGCTGCTCGCGAAGATCCGCCACGTCCCGGGGGTCGCCGACGCGCGCATCCAGCAGTCGCTCGCGAGCCCGGGCCTCAAGGTCGACGTCGATCGCAACCGCGCGCAGTTCGCCGGCGTCACCGAGAAGGACGTCACCAACAGCCTCGTCGTCAACCTCGCCGGTTCCAGCCAGGTTGCGCCGACGTTCTGGCTCAACCCGAAGAACGGCGTGTCGTATTCCATCGTGATGCAGACGCCGCAGCACGCGATCGATTCGCTCGCCGACCTGCGCAACCTGCCGGTCACCGCGGCAGCGACCGGCGGCGCGCCGCAGGTGCTCGGCGGCATTGCCGACGTTTCGCGCACGATGTCGAGCGCGGTCGTGTCGCAGTACGACATCCAGTCGCTGGTGCAGATCTACGCGACGCCGCAGGGGCGCGATCTCGGTGCGGTCGCCGCGGACCTGCAGAAGATCGTCGACGAGACGAAGAGCCAACTCCCCAAGGCGGCGACCGTCGCGATGCTCGGCCAGGTGCGCACGATGAACAGCGCGTTCTCCGGCCTGCTGTTCGGCCTGCTCGGCGCGATCGTGCTGATCTACCTGCTCATCGTGGTGAACTTCCAGTCGTGGAGCGATCCGTTCGTGATCATCACCGCGCTGCCGGCCGCGCTCGCCGGCATCGTCTGGATGCTGTTCGCGACGCACACGACGCTATCGGTGCCGGCGCTGACCGGCGCGATCATGTGCATGGGCGTCGCCACCGCGAACAGCGTGCTCGTGATCAGCTTCGCGCGCGAGAAGCTCGACGAACTCGGCGACGCGACCGCCGCCGCGCTCGAAGCCGGTTTCGTGCGCTTCCGCCCGGTGCTGATGACCGCGCTCGCGATGGTCATCGGCATGGCGCCGATGGCACTCGGCCTCGGCGAAGGCGGCGAGCAGAACGCACCGCTCGGTCGCGCCGTCGTCGGCGGCCTCGTGTTCGCGACGATCGCCACGCTCGTGTTCGTGCCGGTCGTCTTCAGCATCATCCACCGGCGCCACGGCCACAAGGCCGCGCCCGCACCTGCCATTGGAGAAGCCCATGTCGCCGTCTGAATCCACCCGGAGCGGTACGCGCCGCGGCCTGCGCGTCGGAGCGCTGGTCGGTGCGATCGTCGCCGCGCTCGTCGTCGGCGAGGGACTGTGGTCGCGCGCGTCCGGCAGTTCGCACCTGCGTGCATGGACCGAAGCGCAGGCGATCCCGACCGTCGCCGTCGCCGTACCAACGACGAATGCCGATGCGAACGAACTGAAGCTGCCCGGACGCCTCGAGGCGTATTCGCGTGCGCCGATCTATGCGCGCACCAGCGGCTACCTCAAACGCTGGAACGTCGACATCGGCGCGCCGGTCAAGGCGGGCCAGCTGCTCGCCGAGCTGGAGACGCCGGACCTCGATCAGCAACTGCAGCAGGCACGCGCGGATCTCGCGACGGCGCAGGCGAACGAGAAGCTCGCCGCGATCACCGCGCAGCGCTGGCAGAAGATCCTCGCCTCGAACGCGGTGTCGAAACAGGACGTCGACGAGAAGCTCGGCGATCTCGATGCGAAGCGCGCGCTGGTTGCATCCGCCACCGCGAACGTCGATCGCTACGCCGCGACGAAGGGCTTCGCGCGCATCGTCGCGCCGTTCGACGGCGTCGTGACCGCGCGCAATACCGACGTCGGTGCACTGGTCAATGTCGGCAGTGCGGCGGGACAGGAATTGTTCGTGGTGTCGGACACGCACAAGCTGCGCGTGTACGTGAACGTGCCGCAGAATTCGGTGCCGGACGTTCCGGCCGGCACGAAGGCCGTGCTGACCGTTCCCGAACATCCGGAGAAGCAGTACGCCGCGACCGTGGAATCCTCCGCGCAGGCGGTCAATGCGCAGTCGGGCACGACCCTGATGCAGCTCGCGGTCGACAATGCCGACGGCGAGCTGCTGCCGGGCGGCTATGCGAACGTCAGCCTGCACCTGCCGCAGGACGCGACCGCGCTGAGCATCCCGGCCAGCGCACTGATCTTCGATGCGCGCGGCCTGCGCGTCGCGACGGTCGGCACCGACAACCGCGTCGTGATGAAGACCGTCACGATCGCGCGCGACTCCGGCAACACGATCCAGCTCGGCTCCGGCGTCGCCGCCGGCGACCAGGTGATCCAGAACCCGCCGGATGGCATCGCGGACGGCGTCGAGGTGCGTATCGCAGGCAATCCCGCACCGGCTCACGCGAAGGGCTGACCTCCGCGGGCGCACGCATCCGACGGCTCACGACCGCCGCGGGGATACCAGGCATCACTCGAAGCCGTTGGCGAAGATCCCGTCTTCGAGCGTGATCGAAACGCGCGCGACGAAGTAGTCGGAGGTGGTTGCCGCCGTCTTCTCGACGCCCGAAACGAACAGGCGATCGCCCGCCAATGCGGCCCGGTTGATCACTCCGACCTCCGGGTTGGCGCTGCCGACGTGGAGAATCCTGCGACCGCCGTCGCCGAAGTCCGGATCGAGCGAACCATCATCGGCCAGGCGCCCCAGAATCGGTGTTCCCGAAGACGCCTCGCCCTGTGCTCCGCCGGCGAGGACGAGCTTGCCGTCCGCCTGCACGACCACGGCACGCGCGTAATCCATGCCCGACGGAACGCGGTCGAACGCCACCCGGACCTTGCCGGCGTCACCGAAAGCGGCGTCGAGCGAACCGTCGTCGAGCAGACGCGCGACGGCGATATCGAAGTTCGCCGTCGTGGTCGAGGACGTGTCCGCCGCGCCGACGATGACGGTGCGTCCCGCATGATCGATGGCGAGGCCGTAGGCGCTGTCGGTCTGGCTCCCGCTTCCGCCGGCGTCGAATGCGACCAGCGCCCGACCCGCCTGACCGAACGATGCGTCGAGGCTGCCGTTTGGCAGCACGCGCGCGACAGCGAAGTCGCTGTTGCCGCTACCTTTGGCGTACGAGTGCGTGCTGCTCCCCGCGATGACGATGCGCGCTTGCGCATCGAGCGCCACCGCAATGGCCACTGCGTCGTCGTCCGGGAAGGAGATCGCTGTCCATCCGGTGCCGTTGAAGGACAGGTCGAGCGTGCCGTCCGACATGAAGCGTGCCAATGCGAAGCGATACGTAAGCCAGTCGTCTTCGATCCCCCACAACTGGCCGCCGAGGACGATGCGCCCATCGGCCTGCAGCGCGACGCTGCCCGCGTCGGCGACGCTGATCAGACCAGGCGTCCCAACAGCGGTGGCCTTGCCGCCTTCGCCGAACGCCGGGTCGAGCGTGCCGTCCCCGGCGAGGCGAGCCACTGCGAAAGTGCCGAAGATTGCGGGGCCGACGTTCCAGCGGGTCGATCCCGCGGCCACGATCTTGCCGTCGGGCTGCACGGCGAGGCTGTAGCACTGGTTGTACGCGACGTAAGGCGCATGGTCGAAAGCGATCGATACGCGCCCGTTCGTACCGAAGCCGGGATCGGTCGACCCGTCGGCGAGAAAGCGGACGACGATGAAGTCGCGCTGGTTGCCAGTCGCATGCGTGCCGCAGGCGAGGACCTTTCCATCCGGCTGTACGGTCATTCCTGAATACCACGACGCGTCGGTGATGCCGGCATACGCGACGCCTGCGAGACCGAACGAAGGATCGAGGTCGCCGTCGGATGCGCGTGCGAACGTCGCCGTCAGCAATGCCAGCAGCAGAACCGTACCGTGGGCAGCACGCATTTCGTCACCATCGTTGCGCCGTGGTTATCATACCGCGCGCGTACGCAGGCGCTTGAGGATCTCCTCGCGCGCCTCGCGCAGGATCGAATCGCGGTCGAGTGATTCGACGATTTCGGTGACGACGCGCTTCGGCCCGAGTTCGCCCCACGACTTTCCGGCCACGAGGTACTTCTCGGCAGCGCGGCCGACGAGCTCGGTCGCGTACCACGCGAGTGCGCCTTGCGCGCCGGCAGTGACGACGGTTGAGACGCCGGCGCTGAGTCCCTTGAGTGCGGAGGCGACGAGGTGCACGCCCCAGATTGCGCCCATCAAAGCGGCGAGTTGCGCGGTGATGACCGCGATCAGGGTGCCCGCTTCGGTCTTCGTCAGCGGCAGGCCGTAGACGCGACCGAGGTGCATGACCAGCGCGGCATCGAGCGCGCCGGCCGCGAGCAGGTCGGCGACCGGGATCGGGTTCAGCGCGACCGCGAGGGCCTTCGCGATGCAGTACTGGCGGATCACCGTGTCGGCGAGCTCGCGCCGCGCGTCGGCGATGCGCACGCCGACCTGGTCGGCGACGCGACCGGCGAACAGGCTCGCGTTGAGTGCAGCGAGTGTCCTGCCTTCGCGTTCGACCACGGCGGTGAGGCGCGCGCGCAACGCATCGAGTTCGGGCACCTGCTCGACGAGCTCCGCGTGCTCGGCACCGTCGGCGTCGACGCGCAGTCGCTTCAGCGGTGCCGGCTGCGCCGCGATCGCGACGACATCCTCCGCGCGCACGAAGCCGGTCGCGTGTTCGCGCAGGCGTTCGAGCAGGCGCTCGCGCTCGTCCTCGCCGTAGCGGTCGGCCTTGTTGAGCGCGAGCAGCAGCGGTCGCTCGGTGCGCGCGAGCAGGGCGAGCGCATCGCGTTCGCGCTGGGTCATGTCGCCGTCGACGACGAACACGACGAGGTCGCTCACGCCCGCGACGTCGTAGGCGAGTCGCTCGCGCGCTTCCCCGTCCAGTTCATCGATGCCGGGCGTGTCGATCAGGTGCACGCCGCTGCCGGCGACCTGCTGCCAGCGGCGCTGGCCCGCTTCACGCGTCGTGCCGTGCAGCACGCCGACGGTGAACGCGTCCTCTCCGAGCAGCGCGTTCGCGAGCGCAGACTTGCCGACGCTGACGCGGCCGAACACCGCGATGTGCAGCTCGCCGCGCTCGAGCTTGCCGAGCATCGCTTCGAGGCGCGCGAACTCCGCGGCGAGGCCGCCGCGGATCGCGCCGGGGATCTGCGGATCGTCGAGCAGGGCGCGCAGGCTTTCGGTCGCCTGCGTGCTGTGCGCTTCGCCGTCGCTTGCTCGTGGCGACACGGCGTCGTGCGTCGAGCCGAATGGATGACGGACGCGGCGCCAGAGTGAGGCGAGTTCGATCATCGGTGGGCGCGATCCTTGTGGGAGCGGCTTCAGCCGCTACTTGTTCCGCTCTCAATCCTCGGCTCTGAAGAGCAGCGCGGCTTCCGCCGCTCCCACAGGGTAGAGGCTGGTGTGTGGGGGCGACGGAAATCGCGATGCCTTCCGGCCCGCAAAACTCAGGCCTCGAGCATCGCGGCTGAAGCCGCTCCTACATGGGCGCTGTTACTTCGCGTTCAACACGAGATGCCCATGCACGGGCACGTCGGCGCCGACATCGGTCCAGTCGCTGCCGGCACCGAGTCCGAAGTCGGCACGCTTGAGCGTGGTATCGACGTCGAGCGTGGCGGTGTTGCCGCTTTCGGTGAATGCGACCTTGAGCGCGACCGGCTTGCTCTGGTCGCGGATCGTCAGCGTACCTTGCGCGGTGACGGCGCCGTCAGCGCCCTTCGCGAACGACGAGGTCACGAAATGCGCCTTCGGGAATTTCGCGGTGGCGAAGAAGTCGCTGCCCTTGAGCGTGTCGTCGCGCTCGGCGCTCGCGGTGTCGGCGCTGGCGAGGTCGACGTTGACGTCGAACTTCGCCTTGGCGAGGTCGGCGGCGTCGTAGGTGATCGTCGCATCGAACTTCTTGAACGATCCGGCGAACGCTTCCTTCTGGTAGCTGCCCTTGAAGCCGAGCGTGCTCTTCGCGGCGTCGACGTTCCAGTCGCGCGCGAATGCTGCGGCGGGCAGCAGCAGGACGGTGGCGAGGATCAACGTGCGCATGGTGTGTTCCTTGCGAATCAGGGGGTGCCGGCGATCGAGTCGCGCCGGCGCGGCAGCATACGACGCAGCACGTCGTCGCGGTTGAAGAAATGGTGAACGAGCGCGGCGGCCGCATGTCCGGCGGCGACGAGCATGAGCGTCCAGAACAGCCATTCATGCGCTTCCTTCGCGATGTCCTTGAGGCCGGGGTCGGCGCCGCCGGTCAGGCTTGGTACCTGCACCAGGCCCCACCAGTAGAGCGGGCGCAGTGCGGTCGCCGAATCGAACAACCAGCCCGACAGCGGGACCGCGAACAGCAGGCCGTAGAGCAGGGCATGGCCGATGCGCGCGACGATCACTTGCCCGTGCGGCATCGAAGCCGGTTCTTCGGGGCGGCGGTCGAACAGGCGCCAGCCGAGGCGCAGCACGGCAAGCAGCAGGATCGTCAGCCCGAGCGACTTGTGGAACGTGAAGTAGGGAATCACGAACGGTTTTGGCACGGGCTTGGCGAGATTCACCATGACCAGGCCGAGCGTGCCCTGCGCGAGCAGCAGCAGCACGATCGTCCAGTGGAAGGCCTTGGCGAGACTGCCCCAGTGTGTCGCGTCGCTCTTCAGCCGCATCTCAGGGTTCTCCGGGCTTGTCGGTTGCGGCATCGCGGTCGCGGATGCCCTCGATCTCGAAATGCAGGTCGACCGTGGCGGCGACCACGTCCTTGTAGCGCGTCATGCCGAAGTCGAAGCGGTCGAGCGTCGCGCTCGCCGAGAAACCGGCTTTCTGCTTGAACAGGTAAGGATCGGTGCCGACGCGGTTGAGCGTCACCGCAAGATCGACCGGCTTCTTGACGCCACGGAAATCCAGTTCGCCGTGCACGATCGCGTGGGTGGCATCGCGCGCTTCGACGGCAACGCTGACGAAGCGCGCAGTCGGCCAGCGTTGCGCATCGAGGAACTGCCCGGACATGACCATCGCGTTCCACTTCGCATCGCCGAGGTCGACGCTGGCGAGGTCGATCACCACATCGACGCGCGCGCTGCTCCAGTCCTTCGGATCGAAGCGGAACCAGCCGTCCTTGATGCGCAGGCGTCCCTGCGGTTTCGAGAAGTGCTGGTGGTCGGCGCTGAACCAGATCTGGCTGTGGACCGGATCGAAGCGCCAGGTGTCCGTTGCCGCCTGCGCATGCGGGGAAACCGCCAATGCCGCCAGCATGCCGGCGGTGAGGGCGGCACTGCGTGGATGCGACGGCGAGGCCCGGGACATGGGCCCAGCTTGGCAAAAACGTCCCACCGACGCCAGCCTCGCGGCGTGAACGCTGCGTTGCATGGCGGCGCACGATCGATGCGCCACGACGGCGGCGCGGAACAAGGTCTCCTGCAAGGCTCCGGCGTGTCGCATCGCGACCGAAGTCGCTCCCA
>Ga0068855_100001608_pt1 | contig 28356 bp, 30 predicted proteins | sample KBSCornC52_FD_66592 | JGI IMG/M metagenome (GOLD analysis project Ga0068855, IMG submission 66592) | Corn rhizosphere microbial communities from Kellogg Biological Station, Michigan, USA - KBS Corn C5-2 | ecosystem: Host-associated > Plants > Roots > Rhizosphere > Soil ... | reverse complement strand
CTCCGCCTCTTCATAAGGCACGTATGTTTTTTTGAATTCTTCATCAGGCACAATGCTCTTTTTCCCGTTCTCCACTACAATCCAATCACCCTCGTTAGCCCTCTTGCCGTCTTCACCCAGATGCACAAAAACGGAGTATACCCCATCCTCATGGCGGAGATGATCCCCGTGGGTAGCTACCGGTAGTCCTCTTTTGGCTATTTCTTTGTCTTTGTCAGCAAAGTCCACCTGGTCGGCATCGACAATAATTGTTTTTGAGAACTTAGGCATGGTTTCAGATTATTTGTGTGGAAAAGAATGCGGATACAAAGATTTCATTTGCAGCAAAATAAATGGGCGTAAGTAACTTTTAGATATGCAGGTGTTTCATATACTTGCTATATGAAACGATTTATTTTCCTCATGTCGGACGACCTTCGCGAAAAGATGCTGAAGGATATGAAGGGAAGTGGTCACATGTCATTGTCCACCTTTATCCGCATGGTCCTTTACCGCTACCCCAACAGCGATAAGAAATGGACCGACGCAGACATGAAAGCATTTGCCAGGGAGTATTCAGAACGTGAGCAGTCAAGGATGGGGGTGTTGCAATCGGCAGAAAGCCAACTTAACGAAGCTTTTATGAAATTTAAAAATAAGAAAGTATGAGTACTATTGACATAGAACCACTGAATACAGAAGTGATCATTAAGCCCGACCCAAAGAAAGAAAAAACGGAAGGGGGTATGATAATAGTAGACGGCGCCAAGACAGATAATCTACAATGGGCAACCGTAATGCGAGTATCTAAAAAGGTGCTGACCATGAAAGAAGGAGACAGGATTCTGTTTCCCGAGAGTACAGGTGTCCTACAGGAGATCAATGGCACAAAGTATAGGTTTATCTCTGAAACCATTATAAAGGGCATAGAGCGACCTGCCCGTGACAAAGAGAATTTATGAGTAAAATAGCCAAAGAGACGGTCCTATATATTCACCGAGCAGGTACGCAATATACCTGCTCGGATTGTATATTTTTCCGTCGTTCAAGGGGAGTCTGCCTTATATTCAATGAGAGCGATAACCAGGTAAAGGCCTACGGAGGCTGCGGCCTGTGGGTGGAGCGATTCAAACAGGTGAGTATGCCTATTATCGGTGCCACGACAAAGACGGAGGCGGGGTACGTGGAGAACGAAGCTGGCTTCTCCTGCAAGCGATGTGATGAATTTATCCTTTCGGGAGATTGTAAAAAAGTGGACAAGGAATCCACTGGGGACGATCCAGGCGAGATCAACAAGAACGCCTGCTGCAATCGCTGGTCTCCAGATAAAGAAAGGGCGTCAATGACGAACGCCCAGTTGATGACTTATTTGAAAGAGCAGGCTAATCCTGCAAAGAAGCAGGAACCGGCTGCGGACCGGAAGGAGTTGGTTGAGGACCTTCAGCCGGGGGCTGGGGCGCTGTAGCCATCGCCTTTTCATGCTCTTGGCCCATAGCCTGCAATATAATATCCGCGATCATTTTTGCTGTCTGCTGATCGACACTTCCCGTAACTTTTGTTTCAGCAGCCTTAACCAGCCAGCTACCTTTAACATCTTCTGTCTTACGATCTTCTTCTCCCTTAATACGGATAGTATTTTGTTTCTCCTGCTCAGCTGTTTGTGCGGCCTGCATTTGACCCTGAATGGTCTGCTGCTGGTTGGCTTGCGCTTGCTGTTGTTGCTGTTCGATGCGCTTCTTGGAAGAATAGATCAACTTCAGTTCCACCTCCTTCAGATTTGTCATGTTCATGATCATAAAATAATCCTCCGGCTGGATAAGGCCCTGTTGATCTTTTATAGCCACCTGCTGCAGGATCAACTGTTTCAATTCACTATCTGGCCTATCCTGTAGGGCGATGGCGTACTCATGCAGGGAAATATCGGGGGACACCTGCACAAATTTGATGTAATTCGATCCCAGTGCGTGAACGTAGCCAGACACCGGCTTTCTCCTCAAAACCCTCTGTAGACGAAGGAGAGAGCTTTCCGCCACCCTTTCCAGCAGCCGAGAGTCAGCCTTGGCGAAATGGTTGATGGCATTATTGCTCCCCTGTTCGGCCTGTCGTTGAGCTGGAACATTGGTCCTATCAGCAGGGCCGGTACCATCAACTACCTCATTTAGACCGGTTACATCCCTCATCCCCTGGATGGTTCTCTCCAGCTGTTGATCCAGGACGTTTATCTCCTGCGCCATCTGGGTTCCCTCAACGCTGACGGGCTCATTTCTCTCCGGCATACCCGAGATTGCGTTCTTTTGCCGAGTAACCAGCATGTGGGTTTGCGCCAGCATGTCAAGAACCTGGCGTGGTGTCAGTTTTTTACCCCCCTTTCCTAGCGGGATATTTTCCAGGGCGGAGATATCGATCTTGATGATATACGGGATCCACTTGTTGACGAAGTTCTCAATCTTGTAGTGGAGCTGGCAATATTTATCAATAAATGGTTTCAGCCGCTCCATGACACCCAGGGCGTTCATTTCGTAGAAATCCGGAGCGCATACGTGGAAAGAAAGGCATGTCTTTTTTATGGAGCTCTTTTTTCTCTTTTGATCCGTGGCCCTTCCGTATTTAAAGACGTAGTTTGTATCAACAATCCAGATCCCCTTATATACGTCATCATAGGTATCCCGCTGGAATTTTGGCTTAGCAGATCCCGCCACTTCTGTCATTGCCTTACCGTCTCTTTTATCCGGTCTTTTCTTGCGGAAGCCATAGTTGTTATTACTGTCGTACGATCGCTTGTAATACTCGTAGTTGTAGGTCAGCCACTCTCCATCCAGGCAGAGGACTCGAAACTTATCATAGTCAGCAGCTGCAAAATTGTACGGAACGGTCCGGGGATTACCATTCTTTCCGGCCACATTTTCGGCCATATCTTTCAATTCCGCTGGGCTGAAATAAGGAGCAATATCGGAAAGGGTGTAATATTTTAATTGTCCTCCCCATGTCATGTCTTTGAAATCTCCACGCCGGCAATAGGAGCAGACGAACTTCATGGCGTCGACGTGCTCGATGGTGACCATGTCGTTCTCGTCCACCCCGTCTTTGTATATTCCAACCCCCCAGTCTACCAGGTCCTCGACAACCATTTTCCTTTCCTCGTATATGTTATTCTGCTGGAATACCACCTGTACCCCCATTTCGGCATCCATGGCCAATTTAGTCTTTAGCCCCAGCTGTGTACGCATTTGGAAGTCATCCATATCTTCGGGGTCGTCTCCGCGTTTTGTGAGTGCACTGGTCTGCAGTAATTCCGGGTTCACTTTCTGGGCCATTTCACGCAGTTTCATTTTCGCCTTCATCCCGGAAAACCATTTGGCTGTCTCATCGACCGCTTCCGGATCAACGGGAGTACAGGTTATATTAAACTCCCGGGATAGCAATTTATTCACCAGTATATTCCGGTACTTCGATCCAATGGTGGGGATGCTCCAGTTTATGTTTACCCAGGTTTTGTCCTGGCTGTCACTGCCCGTAAGCCACTTTCGAAATGGCAGGACACTCTGCTTGCTAAGTGCATACTCCCTCAGCTCTTTATACTGGTCCCTGGCTGCAAAAAAGATCTTTGCATACTGCCTGGTAGTGGCTTCGGTGTACATAGCCCGAAGATATTGCATGCACCAATCGGCGCCCTTCTCGTCAGCAGGGAGGTCGTGACTGGGGAAATTGTAAGCGGTCTGTACTACTGCGGTTTCAGTTGCCATTGTGTTTGTTTTTATTGGTATTGAGGCATGAGGTCGTCAAGCTCGTATAGGTCATCATTTTCATCTTCAGTTTCGAAGTAGCGGTAATTATCGGCATATTCGGTCCACAGCATGGCCATTACCAGGTCGAACTTTTCGGTTTTCTTAATATCGAATTGTAATAATTGAATGATTTGCAGCAGGAAGTCCATTTTGTGGATATTCTGCTCGATGTAGGATTCCACCATAAGGGAGGCTTCCCGTTTATTATCCTGGGTGGATGGAATGCCTGGCTCTTTATAGCCTGGGACATGCACCAGGAAATTCCCATAGCCCCTGCGAATGAAATAATTGATAACACCCGGCTTGTTGGACTCGGGTAGCATCTGGCAGCCAAAGAAGAAACTCTGCATAACAAGATCCTCATACACCATTTCAGCCATAGGAGGCCGATAGTGATACTTGCAGATATACTTCTTGGAAATAGCATCATCGCCAGCGGAGCGGGTCCGGCATTTTACGAAGCTGGCCGCCTTAGAATTTCGGGAATCCTCTGTGGTATTGTGATCGTAAGTGTCACACCCTGAAATAAACATATGGGTGTTATAGGGCGTGAGAATGTTGCCATCTCGATGGACCCTGTTACGGTCCTTATCTTCCGGCATCCAGGATATTTCCCACCGGCCATTTGGATTGGGTTCCCAAACCACCTCCGAGTCTTTGATACCATCTTTCCATATGAAATTGCCAAATTGATTATCACTGGCATTGAACTGAATTGCTTTCTGGCGCTCCGTGAGCTTATAGGCGTTGTACAAACACTTATCGCTGTCAGTAGTGAAGCACTCCTCCAACGTGAAGGGGTTCTTCCGGATGTAGGACTGAAGGTTCTTTTCATCATTGACCAGCGCGGCCCTGGCGTTGAGGTGATACTTTTTACCCTCTTCCACATTCGGCATACCGTATTTATCATAGAACATTGTTTCATACGCAGGAAGAAAATAGACATATAGCCCGGTCTTTGTCCTGCCGTTTGCATTCCGCTCATCGAAATTGCTGTCCTGAACCAGGCGTAGAAACTCACCGCCCCCGCTATCCATTTCTTCAACAGTGGTGGTATAGAGATGTTTCCCGACAAATACAGCATCGACCTCGGAGCACATCATAACGGTATTGTGGCGCTCCCTTATACTTACGTCCTTCATCTTACCGGCTTCATCAGAAACGTATCGATGAAGCTCAGGCCCGTCATACGCCTCCACTTTCCTGGATTGGAAGTCAATAAATGATTCCAGCGCCTCTTCCCTGTATTCAAGGTCCTCAGCTTGTTTACCCCGCAGGGATGGTTGATAGAATCTAAGTATCTCCGCCGGCGAGCTACCCATACCTGTGTCATAAATGGGTCGGAAAAAATCTGGCAGTTTTTGCCAAGGCTCAATGACAGCCTTTTGAAAAACCTCCTCTGCATCGTCATCCGTTTTGGATTGTATACCTCCATGCCGGCTGAAAGTGCGGGAAATATATTCGTAGAGGATGCAACCTGCCCGAGCGGTCTTCCCGTCTTTTCTTTTGGTAATCTCGATCAGGCCCAAGCAGTTTGGGTCCTCAACGCAATAGTCCCAGACGTAAAATAGCTTCCTATTAGGGTCACGATATTCCATATGCTTCCCCTGGAACTTCCAGCACTGGAGATACAAGTAATGTGTGCCGGTTATATACGTATAGTTCCCATTGTTCAGGAACCAGACTCCGCACAGCCGCCTCTTCCACTCCTGAGCTCTGTACGCTTCACACTCTTGATCAAAATAGTCTGGGTCATCGCGTTGACGGCGAATCTCCCCCCGGCGTCTCAGTTTGTACCATTCCGGCATCTCTTCTCGTTGCCAGAATTGCTCGGATTTCCGGGAAGAGCGTTTAATAATATCGGTCTGCTCGAGATTTCCGGTGATTGCATTAAGGCCATACCCAACAGGAGGTATCCAGCAGTCGAAGCGATCACAGATACGCTCCAGCGTCCCGCCTTTAATTTTTTTGAACATGGCTCCTGGCAAATTTTGCCACGCCTTCCGGGGTGAAGCGACGTATCTTCGTCGCCGCTTCGATCAGCACCTCCTCATCCCCGTAAAACTTGCTGAGGGCTGTTTTGTATTTATCGTAGATATTTTGAATATCTTCTGAAAGCTGGGTCTTTGTCTCCATCGCCTTCATCAGATCCTTGTCCTTGTCGGCCTCCAGCGGCTTCATAAGCCTCGTCTGGAATTCCCAAAATGTTTGCTCCAGGCTGACCAGCATGGCCCACTCCATTGTACGAACAAAGTCCTTCAGGAAGTTCTGTACGGTCAGGACTATATGGTCGTATTTGTACTCATACAGGACAGCCAGTGCGGCGTCGTCCTTTTCCATGTCAAACCCGGCGATTTCAGCAGCTATCTCTTTCCTGCGGACCAGGTTCTGCTCTCCCTTTATAAGAGGACTCTTAGGGTCATACAAAGCGATAATGTACCGCACCAGCTTATCCTCCGGCATTTTTACCCGCACGTCGTCATCTTCCTGGTTGTACAGGTCCTTTACAACCATCTTCTTCAGCTGCGGGTATGCCTTAAAAGGGAATACCTCATAAGGGTTGAAGGCGCAATTTTTGAAGGTGTCAGAGGTATAGTTCATTCTTCTGTTGTTTCAGGTTGATTGGCCTTCTCTCTTAGTGCTATGGGTATCCATTTACCGTATTTTTCTTTTTCCTCATCGCTCATTTGCCGGTATAATTTAATCTTTGTTTCTGCATGCAGTTGCTTGTAGTAGCGCTCATAAGGATCCATTTTTGAATCATTGATGAACTTGGATACGGACTGGGGTTTAAGCCCTGCCTTATCTTTCCATTCCTGAGATGCGTCTTTCCAATCACCTCCATTGAAAATAAACTCCCGGAGATGTCGACGAGCGATCACCTGCTCCATCTCAGCATGGGTTTTACCTTCCTCTTCATGCTTCATCTGATCACCGTAGGCTTTCATGATCATGTTCTGCGTAGCGTTCCTCTCCCTTTCCTTTGGCGCAGGCATGATGCCGAACTTCTGTTCGAGGCCCGGGCGAGTTGTCAGCTGGTTTATAAAAGGCGATTCGTCGTATGGATTCTTCCTGAAAGAGAACGGCTCCATTGTTTCAAACTCATGCTGCAGCACATCCAATCCCTTCCGATATATCGGATCATCCCCGTTGTAGATCTTCTCGCCGTAGAAATCTTTGTTCTGATAGAGTTCTACCACGTCGTTGATAATGGGGGAGGTCTTATGCAACAGGGTTTGTACAGGACTCTTGCTATAAGATAGGATGTCCTTCATGTAAGACGGAAAGTCTACCCGGTGGTCGGTTCCGTCAGGACTCTTAGTTCCATCCTTAGGAAAGAAGTAATCTTTGGTTTCCTGAGGGCCTTCACCTGTCATGAGATATTGATAGAAGGCGCCCATGAGCCCAACCGTCAAGGGCAGACCGATCAAATAGGCAGTACGCTGACTTAGGCCCTGCCCCCTTACCAGTCGCTGGCCGCTGCGGGGCAGTTCGGCAATCCCACCGGACACTGCCCGGATAGTACCGCCTGTCCACCCCGCTGAGCGAACGGCCATAAATGCGAGGTCTTTCAACGACTTCCTTACGAAAATATTGTCGTAGACTACCTGGCCCAGCCTGTCATCCATTGAGTCCCAAATCTTTTGCTTGGCGGTCTGAAGCTCGGCCGGGGTCATGTTTTTCCGGCTCTGTATCTCTGCATCCAAGGAGCGGAGATATCCCCCTACTTTCAAAGAAGGTACCCAGTGCTCCATCAAAGGTTTGTTGATGGACTCTGGCAGGTATAGTACAGCATTCCAGATTGCTTTAGGAAGGTGCTTGAAATCCCCGTCCGCCCGAAGTTGCCCGAAGGCTTTCATCATGTTGTATTTCGCATCCAAAGAGTACATCTTTTGCCGGCCCACCTTGGCGTTGGCGTCCATCAGCGCCTGTGTATCGGCGGTGATCTTCCCGGCGTTCCAGTCGGCCCGGGCCTTAAAACCTCGGATAACAGTGGCAGGCAGATTTCCAAAAGTGGCTAGGTCCAAAAGTCCCCGTGGATTGCCGGCGGAAAGTTTCTGTATTCCATTGGTCATGCCGGTAACAATGGCATCCGTCGTAGTAGTCCCAAAGTGAAAGAACCCTACACCTAGCTGGAAGAGGTTCTTTATGTTATTATATTGCTGTACGACCGTTTTGGCCGGCCCGCCCAGTCCCTTGCTCAGATAGTCGTTCATCAGTTTTGCTACTTCTTCAGGCATGTAAAGGGCGGCCATTTTGGTTTCAGGCTTGGTTTTTACATCATTGCCAAATAAGTCCTCTCCTAACTTTTTAACAGTTTTATACGATTTGGCCCTCATGGCCATATTCATAAATATTGGATCATCAACTGTCTTCCATCCAGCTGGCTGTTCCCCCCTCGGCAACATCTTTACAAATCCTTGTGCCGTCATATCCTTTAAAATATCGTGCGCGGTTTTAAACTTCCAGGAATTGGCCTCTGCTAGTCGCACCATTTCTTCCGGGTTGGTGGTGGATAATTTATATCCTTCACTCAGTCCCGATACGATGGTTTCAAAGAACCGCTTTTTGGCGAACCCTTTACTCCCTTCCATCGGCGCCTTTGCCAGAGTGCTGGCAAAGAAATTACGGGCTTGTTCTGGTTTTTCCCAGAAATGCGGGAAGTAGTCCTCGATAAAATTGAGATCCGGCATGACGCTTTTGATCGTTTCAAAGGTCTTGTCAAGCCGCTGCCGGTAACCGGCGGCAATGTCTTTCATCTCCTGGGACTGATTGGCCAAAAGTTCGGGCTTTTCTATGCCCAATATGAAGGCCATCTGTTTCGCCTTCGGCACCTTATTCCAGTCGCTAACGAGTTTGCGGGTGGCATGGTATACTTTGTCGATCTCAAACTCTTCCTTGCCCTTATTCTTCCGTATGATGCTTTTTACGTCGCTGACCTCGTCCACGCCATCAAAATACCAGCGGCGGAGTGTTTTGGCCAAACTAGGCTTCATGCCGACGGCTACCTGCTTGGGTGCGATTTGGTTGGCAGCAGATTTTGTCTTTGCCTGTCCTATAGCCATGGCCTTTTGAATTATCTCTTCTGGGGTATCCGTGCGCTCCGCCCGCACCTTGTCAATGAGAGCCTGAGCCTTGGCGTCATCCATACCCCCCACTTCGATGAGCGCTTTCTTAACAGAGGATTCTTTACTTTCGTCCAGTTTCTCCCGTACGAAGTCCTCCATCGGGTCCCCGCTGGGCTGGCCGATCATGGCGTCATACTTTTCATCCGGAGCGCCGATCGTCTTTTTACCAAGAGCCTCCTTCACAGCAGATGCGTCTGCCTTTTCGAAGGCCGTTTTGATGGAGTCTGCCAGCCGCTTTATATCTTGCGCAGTGGAAATGGTCCGTTTTATGCCAAGGGCTTTGAAGATCCGGTTCACCACATCAACGAATTTGGTACGTATGGAGGTGGTGAAGTTTGCTGGATCAATCTTCCCGTCCGCCACATGAGAAAGGAATTCAGTAATGGCTTCTACCTTCATCGTATCCAAACCACGATCCCGATAATGATTCTCATGTTCCCAGACCGCCTCCATGCCCTTTACGTCTTTCAATTCCACTAGTTTGGAATAGGCATTGTCTACAGCGCCCGGGCGGGCCTGCAATGCTTCTCGTACGATGGGATGGATAACCTCATGGAAGATAGTATTTTCCGCCCCTGCCTTTTGAATAGCCTCCATATTGAAAGCGATGTACTTACCGTTCGCGTCATATACCCCAGCAGATCCCGCCGGCCGTTTTTCAGCTTCCGTATATTCTTTCTTCGAATTGTAGGAGCGAATAGTATGGTCTGGGAACAATTGGGAAAGCACGGCCTTTGCCTTGGACAGGTATTCGTCGACAGGCATATTTTTGCCCTGTACGTCTACTGTCATGCGATCCATCTTATCTGAAATTTTCTTACCCAGCCGGGCGGCCAGGTCCTTCATAAGGTCTTGCTCCTCTACATCTTTGGCGGATGTGTCTTGAAGAGTTTCATTGCCTTTCTTCCCACGAGGCTGTTGTAAAGGCTCATCATCGCGTGATGTTGTTGTTCGTGGTTCATCTTTTCCAGAACGCTTACCACTGCTGGTTTGGCTTTCATCGACTTCACGAACCGGTTGTACATGTTCACTTTCGGCAGCTGCTGCTTCACTGTTTCCTGAAGTTTGTCCTGCTGTTTCGAAGTCGATGCCTGATTCATGAGGTTTCCAGTTTTGAGATTCTTTTTTGAGCCATTCAGCGTAGTCGTCATCAGATATAGAACCGGATTCTGCCTCCTCAACGACAGAACGTTCCGCTTCAGTATGTAATTTACTCCATTCTTCGACAGGAATGCCAAATTTTTCTACATGGTTCCCTCTTCCACGGGTATATTCTAAGGTTCCTGCGTCATATTGCCGCTGTAGTTCGTCCAAGAAATCCTTAGCCCGCTTGCTCTCTTTGCCTTTCTCAATGTCTTTAATAGCTCCTTCCCGGGTCTTTTGGTCCATCTTAGTATCCCACCGGTAATCTAACGAACTATCGTTGACCATCGGTATTTCATCCTTAAATCTGTTATAGAATTGTGAAAACTCTGGCGTCCGACCAGGCAGGGGCCTTTCTTCAGACGGAGTAGCTTCCGGCCCGGTTCTGACCTCTGCGGGCGGAACATCCTGGCTATTCAGGTAATCTTTGGCTGTTTGTTCATTCCACGCCTTCCCATTTTTCTGGTAGGCATCCCATACGTTGATATTGCCACCATGATTTACCACCAGCGTATGATCACCAGCCTCGTTCTCAATCTTCTCCCTGGCTCCTATAACCCGGTCCTTGTATTGGTTGAACGACTCCCCTATTTTCTTTCCTTCAAATTCAGTGGCATCTGGATGCATCACAAAGTACTTCTCCGCCTTCTTAAAGTCAGTATCCTTGGTCTGGTCGAATTCCCCAATGTCCCAAGACTTTAATTCCGGCTTGGTAACATGGGGAACACCCAATTTATCCGCTACGATCTGTCCGGTTTCAGCTGCTCTTGGTAGACCTGAACTTATAACCTTGGTTACTCCTTTGGCTTTGACAGATTCAGCCAGTGTATCTGCCTGGTCCCTTCCTTCCTCGCTTAGCTTAACATCCGTGGGGCCGCTGGTCACTCCGCGCTCGTCTTCGGGGGTAATGGCGTGCCGGACTTCGGTAACTTTGGTCTGAGCTTCTGGCTGAACTGTTTGATCTGTCGAAGAATTCTCGCCTGTTTGCTCCGCTGCGGCCGATTGCATAAACTCGTTCTTCGCATCCTGTATAGCTTGTTTGGTTTCGTCGTCTCCAATGATATCGATCTTGACAGCCTTGGATTGAGCCTCTTCCGGGTGCTGTTTGACAAAATCCATCAGCTGCTCCTTACTGGTCTCGATGCCGTTAATGAAGTACAAGGGCTCTTCCTCATTCATGATCTTCTGTATCCGCTGGTCAGACTCCTTCATCTTGCCTTCCAGCAGATCCACCACGGATTGATCCCCGGCCGCCGGAAGCTGATTTTTGTAATTCTGCTTGTTCAGCAGTTCATTGAACACCGCCATGCGCTGAGCGGACGTACCCATTTTAGGGACCTGTCCCTTCACAGCGGCTACGTCGTCGATGATGCCGGTTATGCGCTTCGCCTCGGCATCGTTATACACTCCTTTCACATGAAGTTCATTCACCAAACCTTTCAATTCATCTGCCCGGCGGGGTCCGTCCTTCATCTCGTAGGCATTCAGGACAGTATTGGCTATGACGTTATTATTGGGCAGGGCGGCGTTATCGGCAGTTACATCCTTCCGGCCAAACGAAAAGGCATCCTTCACATTCTTGTTATTCTGCCAGTCATTCATCTTACCGATGGTGTAATGCTGAAGAATACCGGTGAGAGCGCCGGTGATGCCCGTCTTCAGACCTTCATCGGAGGTGGCGTACTTCCAGGCCGTCAGCGCCGGGTTGTTCTCTTTCTGCTGAAAGTAATCCTGGGCCATAAAGTGCCCCCCGGCAATGGCGGGGGGCACCCCGTATTTCAAAAGGACTTTTGCAATGGCGCCATTGACCGGTGCGTTCATGATCCCGAACTGTACGGGGCTGATCGCCATGTCCGTTACCAAATTCTTGTCAAAGACGTGCTCTGCCTTCGCATGCGCCATCTCGGGGGTTTCTCCGGCTCTTACCAACTGCGTATAATAATCGTGGGAAATCAATGCACTATTGATCGGCGCTAATGCTATACCCCCCAAAGCGCCTTCTCCGAGCTTTCCGATAATTCCTCTGGCAGCCGCCCCGGACAGCGCCTTGAATGCGGGGGCTCCGGCGATACGGGCAAAGCGGCCCATAGCTTCACCCTGCAATACCATAGGCAACGCTTCCCCCGCCAAAAATTCAGTAGGAGTCTGTTTGCCTTCGGGAAAGGTGTTCTTGGCTAAAAAGTCATCCGCGTTCTTTTGAAGGTCATAGCCAGACTCTTTAGCACCAAAGAATTTTAAGATGCCGCTGGCCATCTGCCCGGTTTGTCCGCTGAATTTAAAAAACCCCTGCAACCCCTTTGCCGCCCCGGTTATTTGATCATGGAAAGGCGTGTTCGCGTTCAGGGGGTTAACCTTTTTAAGGGTACCATTCTCATCGTATTCCAGCGAAGTGCTATTATTCATCAAAGTCCTGGTAGACTCATTTTTGATGTCCTCATTTGTCTTTACGGCCTCCCGATAGATGTTATTGACCTTATTATTAAGATCAGGATCTATTTGCTTGGCGGTGGCAAGGACTTTGCTCATATCTTGGGGAGCCGCTATGTTCGTCCCATATAAATGCTGCCGGGCCTGTTGCACGGCTGGCAGTTCGTTTATCTTTTTATCGGCTATCTTCTGTGTGGTATAGGCGTCCTTTTGGGCGTGGAACTCGCTGATAATCCTGTTCCGAAGGTAATATCTGTCGTCAGCATCCGGCACGGTTTTTTTAAGATAGTCATCAATGATAGACATTTTGGGCACTTCATAATAGCTGTCTGGGGCATCCGGATGAGAATCAAGCGCCGGCCGCTTGTTTTCTACAAAATGACTTCTGTTGGCGTTGATATCCGACATGGCCCTATCCATCATGGGTTGATACTTTGCTTGTATTTTCTTTTCCCTATCATCCGCCTGCTGCTGCGCTTGAATTTGATTTTTTATAGCTGGCATGGCCGTGCTTTCTGAAGCAGGATATTGTTGAACTTTCTTATCATACTCAGCTGTATTGATCTTTGGAATATCCAGTACATCCGGATTACCTTGTATTGGAACTCTATTTTTAGGATCGATGTAAGGCCCCGTTGGGCCTACGATGTCAGGGAATAGCTTCTGCGCCTGCTCGGGCGACATTCCCTTTTTAAGGGCATGTAAATACGAAAATGCCGCGTCTATTCTCTTAGTATCCTTGCCAAGCTCCGGGAATTTTTTTAGTAACTCATCATCGGACGCGGAGGGGTTCATCGAAGTGTACTCTTCAAAGTTATCTATCCAGGTCTTGGGTTTTGGCCCAGGACCTTCAACCTGCTCATCAGCGACTTCAGGCTGCTCTAACTCCGTAATAGAATCGTCTAAAGCCATCTATAATTGCCTTTTTACATCGTAACCAAATAGAATCCTTCCTGAATTCATCCACAATAATCCCATGACGCCAGTACAGGAGTGCATAAGTGAGTAGTCGCTGTTCTCCTTTTAATTCAGGGAAGGCGCGGAATAATTCCGCATCTGACATATCCGGGTTTTTATCAAGGATAAGCTTGAATTTTTCTAGCCACCTCATTGGTTAAAGTTTAATATTGACTCCTGAGCTTTCTGTTGCTGTTGACGCCTCTGCAATTCCATATCTGCTCGTAATTGTCTGGCAGCCTGTACGTTTTGTTTAATAGGAATCTTTTGGATAACCTTTTTTACATCGGCCAGATTATCGTGTCCGTTGGACGTTCCGTAGCGAAGCTGCAGTGCGTCAATACTTTCGGGGTCATATTCTTGTAAATGACCATCAGTGCCCTCTATTGTGTATAACTTGCCGGGAGTTGTTGGATCAATAAGAAGATGCTGTACCTGCTTGTAGCCAGGATCATACTGTGTAGCTTTTTTATCAGCATCGGTTTTAAACCCACCCACAAAACTTGTCACATCGATGAATTGTTTTCCTGTAGTGGGATCTCTATATGGAACTCCTCCCGCCAACGCCTCTGGCTCCATGTTGACAGCCCTGCGTATTTTGGCAAAGTTCCCATTAAGCAATTTCTCTTCCTTTTCCTTTTGAGACTTATTGAGCGTCCTTCCCAAAGCATCAACAAGCCCGGCCTGCATTTTGTCGACAAAGGTGGCATTCGTTTTCTTTGCTTCCTTCCTGAATTCAGATGGCGTTAGTTCCGACAGTTTATTATATAGTACATGCTTAGCAAGTGACTGGTAAGCTTGACTTCCTGCCGGGAATTGTGCGGGATCATACCCATGATCTTTTATAAATGCATCCGTATCTCTCTTTATATTGGCGGCGACTCCTGTTCCTGAAAGTTGTTTCAGCGTCTGGTCAGTCACAACTTTCATGGGTTGCCTTGTCTCCGGGTCGATAATGGGTTGGCCGTTTAAAGAGGCAGGTTCGTAATTGACCTGTAACCCGGTAACATTTCCCTTTGCATCTTTCACTTCTGACTGCCATGGATAGTATTCATCGGTAAACTTTTTTTCAGTTGTGACACCGGCATGCTCATTAATAGTTGTGTCGCCCCCCTTTTTCGGTTTATAAGCCTCAATAGCTTTCGTCAACGGAACATCTCCTATTACATAATGGTCGGGGTTGGTGCCCAACTCTTCGTCCAGATAGTTTCTTCCTAGGTCTATCTTAGTAGGGTCATCAACAACACTTTTTCCTCCCTGGTAAAGCATTCTATTAATCGCGGCATTCTTTAAATTACCCACATCTATGCCAGGCAGTTGCTGGTAATGCTGTAAGGAATCTTCGATGTTTTTTCTACCTGCCTTAATAGCGGCCGAATATTGAGATATTTTACTCAGATCTCCCTGCATCTGCAATTCAAGATCTCCTTCATCCATATTAGGATTCTCGTGTATAAGCCTGGCAAATTTCTCGCGGGCATCACTGGTCATCTTGTTAATGATCGGGTCAGCAGCTGTGCCAGTAGCATAATTGGCATCCTTAAAGTTTTGTCCCACAAACTGTGCGGCTTTTGCCTGCCTGGCCAATTCTCGCTGCTGCTGCATAGCAGCAAGACGTTGCTGCTGCATGTTGTGTTGCCACAACATCTGCATCATTGATGTATTCCTAGCTGTCTGATCGGGCAACACTACCGCCCACGAACCTTCATTTGCCATTTTCTGAGTTTATAAAAGGAATGGTAACATTGCCATAAGTCCGCCTCCGCTAGTTCCGCCGCTACCGCCTCCAGAGCCGCCGCCATTCATCATGTTGTACTGCATGGCCGAACCACTCAATCCGTTTACGGCTCCAAAAATATTTTGGATGCCAGCATTTCTAAGTGCGGCCTGCTGTCCCGCGTCCATCTGGTATTTGTATAACATATCCTGGTACTTTTTATCTCCTTCATTGATCATGGTTTGATCTGCCAGATTAAGGTTATTGAGCAGCTGATATTTCTGCTGAGCCTCCTGAGTCTGAAGATTGCGAAAAGCTGCATTTGTTTGCCCTTGATTGGCGGCCTTTACAGCCAGAGCCTGGGACCCATCTGTGGCTGTCCTATCAGCATTCGCGTTTACATTTGCTTGATTTGTCAAAATATTCTGCTCCAGTTCGGTCGCTCCCGCCATCCGTCCGCCGTAGGCGTTCTTGGCATTTTCCAATACATTTTCCGCATATGGAGAGGTCTGATATGGAGTGTACTGAGGATGGATTTTCCCGGCCTGACTCAATTGAAAGGCTCCGAACAATCCGCCTGCGATGCTGTCTAAAAGTCCCATAACCAAATATTTTATTTTGATGCAATAGTTTTATGCCCAGTCAACGGTTCGTATATCACGTTGACATATTTTAATTGAAAAAGATGTGTAGGTTGAAAATTCAACTGTATCATCATGACTTTGCCTATCAACTGCTCTCCTTCCACCAAGGCCTGGTTTGGATCAGTAAATGAAGGATCTAGCCGATCCCGTCGGACGGATTGATAAAAAATACCCTCCTTAGGATTCCATTCGTCTGGCTGTATGTCCGTAATCTGCTGATAAGGATATTCTGACATCAGAACGCATACATCTGGTTGAAGATCAGCCTCCACGTTTATAGCCTTTGGTTGCTTCGGCGAATGATCCAAAATGTTTGCGGGGAACATAACAACAGATGGCGTCTGCACTCCGAAAAACTGGTTGTACCCACCTGTAGAATCGTTCATCCGGTATAGACTTCCGAGTTTTCCCGCATACAACTTATTGCTGACGTTGGCCAAAGATTCTGCATAATAGTTGTAGGCGGGTACCCACCTGTTCTTTTCAATCTTGTAAACCATGGTCTTTGCCATTCCATCGTAAGGGTCGAACAGATTGGTAGGAACTCCCACAATATTCCCTGGGAGTGTTCCGGCTGGCACGGTCGGCTCCAGCTGGGGTATAGAGAGTAAATACTCTCCGTGGAATGGATCTATTCCGCCAACGATAAAGGGCCTGCTGCCGAGCGCTATTATTTGAGCTGCAGTCATGTTGACAAACTTGTCTGCAAACCTGCGCCAGAAAGTACGCATCTTATACGCGCTGATGGCCTCAAGCCCATTATCGCTGTACTGAACGACCGCGCCATTGTAAGCATCGAAGGAGAAAACGTTGCCGCGCCATTGCCGGACACTCTCAGGGTGGATAGTTCCAAAGGAGCCTTTGAGGGGATATATTGTTCCTATTACATTTTGATCGGTTGCAAGGAAAGCATTTCCCTGTGGAGCAGCCACTTGCACCTCTCCTAGGTACAGGGAGACGGTTTCAGATTTACAATAGGCCAGCATGACTGTGCCTTCCTTCTGTATTTTACTGGTGAGAATAAGTTTTGATATGCTTCCAAGCTCCAGCGGAAGATCCGCCTTATCCAGCGCATCAAACGTTGACAGGCCATTTATTCTACTGCCTTGCACCAAAGGATTGCTAAAGCAAACCGCATTTTGATCAAATACCTGCCCAATACCATCTACAAAATTTGGACGCCCGGCATCCGTGTTCCAGATTTTGTAAAATTTATCATTGGGATTCATCGCTTCGGTAATGTAGTTCGCCGAATTATTAAAGCGTTTAAATAGAAAGACATCTCCATTTATGATGCCATTAAGAATGCTATATTGCCGGGAGTTGGTGCCGGGGTTTAAAATGGGAAATATCTGTGATACTTCGAAGTACGGCTCATCTACCTGCGTTTTATAGGGGGTATATATTTCAAAAAGGCCAATTTGAGCCGACAGGGTGCCCACATTCGTAAGTTGTCCGATAACATACTTTCCACTTTGATCAATGATCGACATGGAATAATAGGCACCATTCACGTATAGCGTCAGCAGGTCACCCTGTGCCAACAGATATGCCATGCCTTGCGACTGAAGAGTGGACGTATCGACTGCAACTCCGGCCAAATTATCGGAATAAGCAGTAGTTGTAAATGTATAATTCCCAGAGCTATCCTTGTCTGCATATATCATTACACCACGCCCCTGAATAAAAAACCTTGTCCGGAGACATCTTGTTACATTGATGCTGATGTAGTAAGCATCAATAGGTATTTCGGTCAATGCCCCTGCATTACTTAAATCCCATTGAATGCCTGGTGTGTAATTTAGGGCATCGAAACCAGTGTTGGGTATAATGACCTTCAGATTGTTATTGGTTACCACCCCTGTCTCTCTCCCATAATTGTCTTTGAAAGAGACAGAAAACTGATAGGAAGAATTTGTTTTGAAGCATTTTCCTACTACTGCAGACAGCGTCCCGCCTCCGGTAAGAATAGTGCTTGCTATACCCTGGTCAGCGGTGCTTATATGCGTCGGTGGTGCTCCACCTATATTTGCAGCAGCCTGCCCGAAACTGGATCCTCTATATGTGAGGTCACTTGCGTTGACGCTTGCAGGATATGGCGGAACGGAAGAATTCCAGGTGTAATAATAAAATGTCGATGGCGGAACAGGACCGACGGCTGTAGTTGTTACCAATAAGTATGCGGAATGACCTACAAATGGAAATGTCTGCCAGGTCATGAACCACCATTCTCCCGTGATTGATCCGGATGGCCCCGGTGGGAAATTCTGTGTGATCAAAGTCAAAGCGAGTGATGTAGCCGTAGGACTATCATATCCATTAGTGCATCCTCCCATAAAAGAACGGTTCTTTGCCCGCTCAATGGTCTGAGCCTTTATAGGGGTAGCATCGGCGATCTTTACCGTGTAGGCGCTATCCAGGGATATCCCTGCCAGATTGTTGTAAAACTGAAATGTCAGCGCGGTCCCAGTATTGTGTGCGGTGATGGCTGCTGCGTCGGCGGCAACGCTCTTTTTCCAGGAATTGATAATGAAGAAGTCTCCGCTATTGACAAACTGTGCCACGAGATCGATCTGGATAACGTCCTGATCAATTTGTTCGCCCAATGGCAGCAAAATATCTATTCGGTTGTACGTCTCAAAGTTTGCATTCTCCGGGCAAAGCAACGAGCGCCCTGAAAGAGTCGAGGCCTCATTGTCTCGGTAAATATACCGATAGCAGAACATGAAAGGCTCCAGTGCTATCTGGCTCCCGTTGATGACAGGCGTGGTTTGGGTCACCTTCATAAAAGAGGGTGGCAACCCCGGTTGTCGGCGTATCCAGGATATGACAGCCTGATTCATGGGCGAAATATAGGGAGCGACGCTAGTCACGTAGGACGGATTATTCAACTTAACTGCTGCATCGAGATTGATCCGACGCGGCGCTACGTTGTCTGTCCAGTATAAGAGGCCATTGATTACAAAGGAGGAGTGAATATAGGTCGAAGCATCCCAGCCCAAACCTCCGATTACCTGATCCTCTCGCAACGCCATATAGGCAACGTTATTAATCGTATCATACACGGCGATATGGTTGAATCCAACAAGCCCATACCTATTGAAGTAGACTATCCATTTTCTTTCTTCGTCAACACATTGACCTATGCCGACATAGTCTGTTTGCAGTTCATCGGGAGGGTTTTGAGGAGGAGAGGCCAGTTTAACCGTGCCAGGTATTGGCTGCAGGCCACTGACACGACCTGTTTCTGAGGTCCAGGCGCGGAAATTAAAGCCGTTCATGTACTCACCTGGCTCCAGTTTGGTCAGGGAGTCATCGGCATTCATGCCTTGATTGAATTCTCTTTTTTCTATGAGATTATCCACCTTTCTCTTCCATCTGACGGGCCTGGTCGAGGACCGAGGAGAGAAACGCCACCGGAAGGGCTTCCGGGTTCTTGACCTTGTATTCAGGGCCCTTATCTCCTGCCAATTCATGCACCACGGCGGTGCCAGCGGAAGTTTTTACCTGAATCTCACTAATAATATTTGGATCGCGGGTTGCCATTACGTTCTTACGGTTGCGGTATAATTGCCTCTGAAAATCTGCATAATATCATCCGTCGTCAAAGATTCCATCCTGGATCTGAGGCCGGTCCTACTTCCTACATACTTAAGATACTTACGCTCCTTCGAAGTATCTGAAACACTGCGATTATGTTCATCCAACTGCCAGTCGCAATAATCTTCGATAGTTTTCTCCGCATAGGCCGGGATCATCGAGGCGGCGGTAGCTGAGCGCCCATCAGAAATATAGTCCAGTACGATCTTGTCAAATCCCAGGGCCGTGTCAAACTGGATCTCGTTCCGTTCTTTCATCATCTGGAAAGTAAACGGGGTGCCATCACTACGAAAACCATAGAGGCCGCCGACATTTTCTCCGCGACTATTGTAGCTGTTCACGTAGTAAGTCAGATACGGTACGCCGAAATAAGCTAGGTCAGAAAGGCCCGCCTGGACCTGTGGCCACGGCTGGGGATTGCCGTTGACGTCATAATTTAAAGTCCTATTATAGCCTTCTATCTGAGTCAACGGTTTCACGTATGGACCATTCTCTACTCCTACCCTTACCCAGTCCATCATATCTGCGGGGATCGTGGCTGCCTTATAGCTGTTAAGGGTCAGCACAACGCTATTGATAATCTGAAGGTCATCGGCATTGAGCTCGCGCAGGCAATCCGTACAATACTTCAGTACTTGCAGATACCAGTGTAGGGTGTACTGCTTATTGAGCAGAATACCACGAACGATATTATCTAACTTACTGAACTGCATTTCGCTGTGGTTTTACAGTGATAGCAATGGGGTCGTCCACTTTGTCCGGCGCAGGCTCGCCGCTGAAAATCTGATAAACCTGCTCAATACAGGCGGCTTCCATATCGGCTGGAATTGGGAGCAGATCGTAGTCGGAATAGTTCGACATATCCATCACCAGTAATTTGACCGTGGCTGCCGTAATGCTATAAGGCGCCTGCGTAATGTCGGTCCTGAAAAGAACCTCAAGGCCGTGACATTCGTATCCGATATGTCCTAGTAGATCGTCAATAAGAGGTTGCCCATTCACCAGCACGCTGTGGCCCATCGGGATGGGGATAAACGGCGCCGTCAGAATATTTGAGGCATTATCCAGGTTGTAGGGGCTGATTGCGAACACTCCCATATTCCGCGGCAGCCGTATCGGCATCGCAGGCAGGGTGAGCTTCGCAATATTTTTATAGGGGATTATCGGGATGTTATCGTAAGTGGCAACACATATTCCATCCGGAATCGTTTCTCCGATAGGCATCGAGCCCTTAAAATAGTCGAGCTTGACCAGTTGATTCAGGACCTGCCCTATGGCGGTATAGATCTCCCGGATATCTGCCCAGTCCGCTTCTTTACCCTTCCCGCCGGCCAGCCGAAGCTTGATCTGTTCGCCTATGGACCATCTAGTACTCATGAGCCGGCTTTTTGTGTCATAAATTGGGTAAGCGTCATATCTCCGAGGTTGATACCCAGATACGCCACGGCTAATTCAATAATCTTCGTATAGTACGCTTCATTCCACTGCAGTTGTGTCGACAGGCTTGGATTATACACCGGCTTCCTCACACCGGGGGTGTACCCGTACACGGGTTTTACCGGGAGCGCCAGGTACGTGAACATCGCCGTATTGGGCTGTTGGGGATATAATTGGTAGACCCCGTTACTTTGACTGATCGCAATCGGCCTGTCAGCGGTGACTGGTTTTATCTGTGACATCAGCCGCTGGGCGAGTTCATCGTTGTTCACCATGTCAATATCAAAATAGACCGTCTTTCTGAGAGTGTTATCATAAGCGACGGCCATAGCCGAGGTCAGCGTGGCGTAATTCAGAGGAGATGGGAATGCCAGGCCAGAAGGCAAAGTAACGACACCGCCCGGGGAATTAGCTGGCGTGACCTGATAGGTCTGCGTGAAAGGATCCAGAGCCGTCTTTGCTTCCTTGCTCGTTCCGTAAACCGGGGCGAACTGCCAGAACAGGTCCATCGATCCCCTGTGAATGGCATTGTCAATCTCACCCGGCGAGTGAAAGGCGACCTGCTGGTGGTTTTCCAGGAAGGCTATAAAATCATGTAAATCCCCTATATCCATAGCTTCAATTTAAACTAGTGGTAGCCATACTATTGACCGACTCCTCCCTGCCTAGTAGGAATTTCTTGCGAACGATATACATGGGCTTTCCCTCTACATTGTATTTTTCCTTCAGGTCGGGATGAAAGATCAGCACGTCCCCATTCCGATATCCTTCTCTACCTCTTCCTCCGCACCGTAACCAGCCCTTATGCTCCAACACGCAGTACCTTTCGCTCTCGGGTCTGATCAGGGAAGTATTCATGATCTGCAGGGGCCTGTTCTCTACAATGGGTTCGATTAACAAATAATCCCCGACCATTCTCAAATGACCCTTCCGGCGGATGGCGAAGATGAAACTGTAATCCACCTGCCAGAGTTCCTTCCCTTCGTAATAGAACCGGTTATCATATTCAAACCCCTCGGCACTGGCAAACTTGAAGTTCTGGGCGATCCAGTTTTCACAGTACCCCTGGCTCCCTTTCCGGCCATCGATCAGTGCCCCGGTCTTATCGGTATAGATAACCACCCACTGGCCTTCCTTCATCCCTTTTTCCAGGCGGATCGTCTCCCTTTCCTGATTCATCCACTCCGTGAGATAACCTTCTCCCTTTGTCGTCATCCGGAAAGACGAGGTATTGTCCTCGTAAGTGATATCCCCTACCGTCTTGTAACTGAAAAGAACTTCGTCCCCGGGCCGGACGATCGCTTCAATACCGGCATTGTCTTCACTTAAACTGGCCGGAACCGAGTGAACGACTCCTACTGACGTAGCATGGAAGTTGGGATTGAAACTGGGATCGATGTAGAGCTTTACGCCGCTTTGGAATTGAATCTCATCCTCGTATCTGTTTGTGATCTCTACAAATACTTTGTCTTTGGGGGACTGCAGCATTTTATTTTGAAACCTAAATTACTAAATAACTTGCAATTGCAAGTTTTATCTCTATTTTTATTTGAAATAAATCCCCAATGGCTTTAGGACAGACTGTCGAACACTTCGACTACAACAAAGGCGACACCGTTTACGTCGTCCGTCTCAAAGCCATCTCCCGGCCTGTCCTGAGAAGAGATACAGAAGATAACAAGACCGTCGATATCGAGCAGGCCCCCATTCAGATCTACCAGCCGGAACCCGTCGTGGTTTCAGAACCCCTCAAAGAAGCGTGCTGGCGCCGTTTTAGTGAATGCCATACGTACTGCGTAGGGCTGAACCGGAAGCAACGTTGACCCAGCAAGATATCATCAACATCCTAAAGGCACACGAGCAGCTACTTTACCTGCCGAAGAATGCGCGCAAGAATCCCCTCACCAGGGGGATCATAGTGGATAGGTATGCAGTGATAGCCCAAGATATCCTTCAAGCAATAAAACCGTCATCAAACAATTATCATAATGCAGAACAAAACACATCCAGCTCATGAGAGCACAGGAGAACCGCCGCTATCGGTTGGTGAAACAAGAGTCAGAACCACATTCAATCCCGGCAATAACGGGACTGTCGACCAGATCAAACAAAAGACCGCTGAGCTTATCAATCTCTGTGAAAGCCTGAAAGGAAACGACGGACGGTTAGCCTCGTTGGCGCAAACGTCATACGAAGAGGCGGCCATGTGGGCTGTTAAAGCTGCTACCGCATAAGATTGCGCCATACCATTCGACTTTATCCTACTTTAAGTATCTATTATAACATTATAAATATCAATCTGATGGACACATTACAAATAGCAATTATCTGCCACGAAGCCAATAAAGCTCTATGTGAAGTAAACGGCGACTTCTCTCAAAAGTCATGGGGTGACGCCGCGGATTGGCAAAGAGAAAGCGCCGTGAAGGGCGTGAATTTCCGTATAGACAACCCCGATGCTCCCGCTTCCGCTCAGCACGACGCATGGAGCAAGGATAAGTTGGCCGATGGCTGGGTATATGGAGAAGTAAAGGACGCGGATAAAAAGACACATCCCTGCCTGGTTTCCTTTGAAGGACTTCCCGAATTCCAGCAAAAGAAGGACAAACTTTTCCAGGGAATCGTAGATGCGCTGAAATAATGGCCTGCCTAAAGGCCTGCTACAGCACCCGCAAGGAAGCCAAAGCGGCACTCCGGCTCCTGAAGAAACGTAGGACAGGTGTTACGACCTTCTACTACTGTGACACCTGCTCCTATTATCACCTCACCTCCATGCCGAAACAAGCCAGTCGAAAGCTCAGCCGGCAGAAAAAGAAATAATATGAAAAGCCCTGTCGATTATTACAGCCTCATAATAGAACTCTTCGGTGCCCTGACCAGCCAGCTGCGCCGGCAGATAGCACCGCGCGAGCAGGAACTTATTCTCTCCAAACCCGCCTATGACAACCTTCTCGAATTCATCCGAAATACCAGACTTTCAGAGGACATTCGAAATGACACCCTTGAAATAGGAGGATTTTTATTCAAGTTCAATGTATTATATTGACGAAACTATTCTTCGACACCGAATTCACCGGAATGCACCAAAAGACTAGCCTTCATCTTGGGTATTATTACCACCTGCAGAAGTGGACTCTTCCGACACGCTTATTCAAGTTAACCATGGGATGAAGAAAAGTGAACTAAAAAAAATTATAAAATTTTTTAGGGATGGGTAGAGGGGGTAACATCATTTCAGGACGATCGGGATCAAAAATGGGGAAATGGCCCTTTGGCGACCGGGTGGGGTCTGTTTTTCAGGCGTATATGCATTGATGTTCAACGTGTTAAGAGGTAATCAATTGGCGAAAGTGAAAACCGAACTGTCCTATTTTAGGTGCGATTTAACAAGTGTGCACACACATACGCCCGTTTGCTTGCGTACATTTGATAAAAAGCATTTCATGAAAGCAATAGCCTACTATCGTGTATCCACCGCAAAACAGGGTCGCAGCGGCCTTGGCCTGGAAGCTCAGCAATCGTCTGTTGAGCAGTTCGCAAAGCCATACAACTACGAGATTATCAACAGTTTCACTGATGTTGAGACGGGTAAGAAGGATAATAGACCCCAGCTGCAGTTGGCAATTGAGGCGTGTAAAAAGAATAAAGCGATACTCGTGATAGCAAAGCTGGACAGGCTCAGCCGGGATCTTCATTTCATAACAGGTATGATGAAAAGCAAGGTAGACTTTGTATGTGTTGATAATCCTCACGCTACAAAAGCAATGCTGCAAATGATGGGCATATTTGCCGAAATGGAACGCGACATGATTTCCACGAGGACAAAGGAAGCACTCAAGGCTGCTAAGGCCAGGGGTGTACAGCTGGGAAAGCACGGTAAAGTATTGGCAGCTAATAATAAATCCAAAGCCATTGAGGGTGCGCGAGATATGGCCGACCACATTGAATCACTCAGGAGCCAGGGCATTACCAGTGTGCGGCGCCTGGCAGCCGAGCTTAGAAAGCACCCAACACAAATGCAACGAATACTTGCCAGATTGAAGTAGTTTTCCCACAAAGTGTACTTTTATCACCGACTATAGACAAATAAATTCCCACTTAACGAAAAAATACGTCATATAATGAATAGATTTTACCACTTGCCAGCAAAAAGGCACCTGATCCGGGACCAAGCATGCGTATCAACCGTATTTATGCGCATCGGAGCGAGACATGAATTATCCCTTCTTCATAGCCCTTCTTTTCAATCCTCCACCAAATGGGCGCTTCTTTACGTTTAAGAGTCATTGAATGCCTTCCTACGGCACTTAGGGCCTGTAATAAGCGGTCCTCCTACCAGTTCACCATTCGTTCTTTCGCCGTGCTAGTTTCGCTTTATAATGCTTGTGAGAATGGGCAGACAATGACGAGGTCTGCATTGGTGGAGAGGTTGTTTCGAATGGCCAACATCGATAACAAGCAGGCTGGATTTTTGATGGTATGGCGCCTGATGGACAGGGGGATTATCGAAACTGTCGGGCAAGGTCGGGGATCTATTGTATCTCCCACAATGGAAGGGCGTAATTATGTGCGAGCGGTGGAGCGCTATCTGCGCAATCTCAGGCCGGGGAGTTATTGATCTGATACATCCAGCCTTTGGAGTCGTCGTCCCATGCCTTGACCTTTCCTTCTTCGATAAGTTCCCTAAGAGCATCGCAAAAGATGGTCTGATTCCAAAGCGGCTCTTTTCAGCTGAACATCAACATAGTACTATCAAATGGATCGACGCGGAGAATGTCCTGCTCGAGGTCGCTGGGTTGTTTGATACTTCCGTCCGCGAGATAAGCGAGCAGAAATGATTTGGCCGCTTCTGTTAGTGTCATAGTTGTGCGTTTAGCTTGATGCTTATTTTGACCCTTACCCAATAGTCTATACCGCCTATCATCTTCATGTCCGTCATGGGGAGGGTGGGATCATCTACTACCAATTCTCGGGCGCCAGCTATTTTCAGCGCTTCTATTACCTCAGCGCATAAAATCAGGGCGGCTTCTTTGGAATCAGTAGGGCACTTACAGCAGCCGCCGGCGAGGGTTTCTATCAGATACTTTGCTTTTTCGCTGGGATCCATTTTTAATTGTTGGTTGATATACCATCGGGCAAGTTCCATAAGGCTGGGTTTTGGCTGGTGGATCATTCCCTGGTCGGTCCAGAATTGGCGGAGCTGGGTGGGGGTGAGAGGTGGTTCAGGTATGGTCTCCCCTTTCTTCACCGCTGGTTCTTGTGGGCCTCGATCAAGTCCTCAGGGCTACAACCGGCATCCTGGCAATAAGTGAGGATCTTTTCTGCCACGGGCAGCACCCTCATGAGGTCAACAAATGTGAAGTCGGCAAAATGAGGCACTTTGCTTTCGAAGAGAGGTTCATCAAAGTCGCCATTGGGCAGCCTTTCACAGTAGTACGGTTCTTTAAGTGGCTGGAGCTTTATTTCCTGCTCCACGGTGTCGATCTTCTCCAGTTGGACCTTGTCATACCATGCATGTTTACCCCGGCCATCCAAATCAATGCCATAACCCGACTTACCGACTTCATAGATCGCTCCCACCTTCCCTACCATCTCGGGTCGGATATCGTATTCATTCGGCCCCAACAATTTTGCGCCAATAAGCGGTTTGTAACTTATGATGCGGTGACCATAGTTCACAATCTTCACGCGGTCACCTATTTTGAATTTTTGTTCCATCTTATTAGCTTTTAACGCTTTACAGGTGTTTTATCCGGTGTCTGATACGGATCGATCCCATATATACCATTGTCGGGCGCTTCGGGAGGCGTATTACTGCCTTTTCCAAAGACGAGCTTACCCAAGTATACCGGTATCATACCTGCAGCATTTTGATTACCCCAGCGAAATACGATCCTACCTTTTCCCAATCGACGTATGGCCGGCCTCCTTCAGGGTGGATCAGCGGGCACCCTACGCTCGCGTCATCGATATAATGAGTGGCGTACACCTTTGGGCTTTGTGTCCAATGCTTTTGGCCTGGATTTTCATTCACCGCCCAAAGCGGGATATCTCTCTCCCGAAACCAGTTCACCGCTGCTTCCAGCGTCTCCCCGTGTCGCATGGTGTAGAGAATAAGCCGGCCGCTAGATTCGACGATTGCCTTTAGCACCTCCACGGCGCCAAGTACATCGTCCCCAATTCGAGGATAATCGTGCATTACACAAGTGCCGTCAAAATCCACCGCTACGATAAGCTGATTTTTTGCCATAAAGACTCTGTTTTTCAGTTACTTAAATTTAAAATAGACTGCTCAACAAACAAGTTACTTGAACGACTTTTTTTAGACAAAATTCAATACGGGCGCGGCTTTCCGTATATTCGGATATGTTCCTACTCTTCCAAAATCAAAACATTGTCTCCGGTACGCGCTGGATCGTTCAGGTTGATGTCAGCGAAGAGCCCGGCCCCCAACTGGTAGCTCAAATCCGCGAGTTTGAGACGGAACTACAGGCCCGTGAGTTCAGCCAGCGAGAAGAAGGTGTGCTGGTTCCAGGCAAGTGCTGGGTCCTGAAATTCGCCGGAGTATGTGACGATACCTACATGCCCTTCACGCAAGGGATCTTTGATTCTGCCAATTTCTTTCTTCAAGAGGCTGCTATTTGGCTTTCTCAGCGGGGATAACAATTAGATTTACAATAATTTAAACGCAAGTGTCAGCTGGGTAGCCATTCGCCTCAAAATTCCCTTTTTCTTCTTCGTCAGCACCTTCACACCACAGATATTGCTCAGAGGGAAGAATCCGCAAGCAGAGTAGGCCCAAAATGGAGCCTCTTTAAATTCATACATAAGTTCTCCATCTTCAAATTGCTGTTTGACCCGCAGTACATCTCCGAACCGGAAACGAGGCCCCATGCCTTCAAAATGATCGGCTATGCAGATGACTTTCATGGCTGAAAAAGTATGGGTTCAAGTCCAATGGGTAAATAAAGAGGATGCAAGGGATTACCGAGCTTTGACTTCCCCAGGCAATGACCGCCAGGGATCAATTCGAGGACCTTGGCGGCGCGTTCTGTGGCTTCAGGGAAGCTGCCCCAGACGTAGACGACCTTGTCGCAGAGGGGTCGTATTTTCGTCAGCCAGGCATCATTATTTCCAACGGGATCCGGGGCTTTCCCCAGCTCCTTGGGATAGGGTGTCACCCAGGCAAATAGGTTCATCATGTAAACGCCTCCATATCCCCAATCTGCAGCATAGCGCATGACGCGACGGATCGTTGGGTCGTTTTTGTATTCATTGGCCGTAGAAGGGTTTAGCCCGATGAACATGACCAGCGGTTTATCCTCGTTCCATATTCGCCAGAGAGCATATCTAAAATTTCTGTCCTCAGTGAATTGGGCGCCCTGTCTCATACATGCTTATTTAACTCTGTTAATAAATCTTTATAGTTCAGTGCCGTGAAACGCCTGACCTGCCATCCGCAGCTGCCGGCAAGGTTATACTTTTCCGTATCCTTAGTATAACCTGAGATGGATGTATGTCGGCTCTTCTCACTCATT
>Ga0068855_100001602_pt1 | contig 28394 bp, 22 predicted proteins | sample KBSCornC52_FD_66592 | JGI IMG/M metagenome (GOLD analysis project Ga0068855, IMG submission 66592) | Corn rhizosphere microbial communities from Kellogg Biological Station, Michigan, USA - KBS Corn C5-2 | ecosystem: Host-associated > Plants > Roots > Rhizosphere > Soil ... | reverse complement strand
TACAGCGTGTTCGCGATCTATGCATCGGGCAAAGATGCGGTGCTCGGCGGCATGTTGGTCCTCGGCATTGCTTACATCATCTGGGGCTTCATCGCACCTCGCTTCACGACGATGGTGCCGTCGAAAGAGCGTGCGCCGCTCCCGGATGCGAAACCGTCTCTGCAGTCCGGGGGAGAGCAATATGCGCGTTGAAAAACCCCGCTTTGTAAAAAACAGAGCGTCGCGAACCTACGCAAGCATTGCGACGTTCATGGCCGCGCTCGTTATTTGGATGGCAGCGGCGCCCGTGTCCGCAGACACGATCGAACGCATCAGAGAGTCCAACAACTTCAGATTGGGCTATTTCGGCGATGCGCGCCCGTTCTCCTACCGTACCCAGTCGGGCACGGTGGACGGCTATGCCGCAGTGTTGTGCGGGAAAGTCGCCGCAGAGCTGAAGAAGGAACTGTCGCTGCCCAACTTGCAAGTGACTTGGACGGCGGTGCCGGTCTCCTTCGACAGCCGCTTGCGCGAAGTTGCGCAAGGCAAAGTCGACCTTTTGTGTTCGCCGGTGGTGGAGACGCTAGGACGCAGGGAAACAGTTGCGTTCACGATACCGATCTTTCCCGGCGGCGTGCGTGCGGTCGTGCGCTCCGATGCATCGCCGGAGTTACGCCAGGCACTCGGCGACACGCCGAATCAACGGCCCGTGTGGCGGGGATCGCCTGCAACTAAAGTGCTCACCAAGACTTCATTCACAGTAGTCGGTGGAACAACCACCGAAAGACAGCTGGCCGAGCGGCTGCAGGCATTGCAGATCGATGCAAAGACGACCGTAGTGCCCGACTACCGCACGGGATTACAACAACTGCTCGACCGCAAGACCGATGTGTTTTTCGGCGACCGTGCCGTGGTGCTCGGCAGCCTAGGACGCACGCCGCCCGAGAGCATTGCAATCCTGGATCGGCTCCTCACGCACGAACCTTATGCGCTGGCGGTCGCTCGCAACGACGATGATTTCCGGTTGCTCGTGGATCGCGCGTTGAGCAGGTTTTATAAGTCGAGCGAGTTCGTCGAGCTGTATCGTAAATGGTTCGGCGAGTTCGATGACAACACCAGCCGGTTCTTCGTGTGGGCCACGCCATCGCAATGATCCGACACCCCCGAGGAAGCTGCCATGATCCAACGAAGCATCAAGCGGTTGAGCATGCGCGCGCTCGTGGTCGACGACGAACTCGGCCTCGCAACCGCGGAAGGTCGTGCAGCACGTGCCTTGGTCGAGGAATTGAAGGGACGTGCCCTCGAAGTCATCGAGGCGCTATCCGCAGAAGACGGCACGTCGGTCATCACGTCGGATTCGGCAATTCATGTGGTGCTGATCGACTGGACACTGGGCACCGACAAGGACCACACGCAGGCGCGTGCATTCTTGGAATTCGTGCGCTCGCGTAACGACAAGATTCCCATCTTCTTATTGGCCGAGCGCGGCGAGGCGGCTGCGATCCCGATCGAAGTGATGGAAATGGTGGATGAGTTCGTGTGGACGTTAGAGGACACTGCGGCGTTCGTGGGCGGTCGTGTAGCCGCAGCCGTGCGCCGTTATCTCGACGTCATGATGCCGCCACTCGCTGCCGCATTGATGAAATTCACTCAGGAATACGAATATTCCTGGCATACGCCGGGTCACACAGGCGGCACTGCATTTCTGAAGTCGCCGGTCGGCCGCATCTTCTTCGACTATTTCGGCGAAAACATGCTGCGCGCGGATCTTTCCATCAGCGTGGGCAGCTTGGGCTCACTGCTCGATCACACCGGTCCCATCGGCGAGCACGAGAAATATGCGGCACGAGTGTTCGGTGCGCACAGAACTTACTGCGTGACGAACGGTACGTCGATGTCCAATCGCGTGATCTTTCTCGCCGCCGTCGGCCGCGATCAGATCGCGCTCTGCGACCGCAATTGTCACAAGTCGATCGAGCACAGTTTGGTGATGTCGGGAGCGATACCGAACTATCTAGTGCCGCTGCGCAATCGCTACGGAATCATCGGGCCCATTCCGCCCGAGCGCCTGAACAAGAAAGCCATCGAGATCGCCATCGCAGCCAATCCGCTCGTGACCGAGGATGCCGCGAAGCGTGCCGTGTATGCAGTCATCACGAACTCGACCTACGACGGTCTGTGCTACGACGCAAGGCGCGTGCAGGAGTTGCTCGATCTGAGCGTCGATCGCATTCATTTCGACGAGGCTTGGTATGCGTATGCGCGCTTCAATCCGCTCTATCGCGGGCGGCACGCCATGCATGGCGATCCCAAAGATCATCACGGTCCCACGATTTTCGCAACGCACTCTACTCACAAGCTGCTGGCTGCATTGTCGCAAGCGTCGTTCCTGCACATCAGAGACGGGCGCAGTCCGATTCCGCATGCACGCTTCAACGAGTCTTACATGATGCAGGCGTCGACATCGCCGTTGTATCCCATCATCGTTTCGAACGACATTACGGCGGCGATGATGGACGGGCCGGGCGGGCCGACGCTGACGGGCGAGTCGATCCAAGAGGCCGTGGCGTTCAGACAGACCATGGGACGCGTGCACCGCGAATTCAGTGAAAAGCGCGAGTGGTTCTTCAAGACGTGGAATGCAGATAGCGTCACCGATCCAAAGACAGGCAAGCGCATCCGCTTCGAAGAGGCGCCGGCAGAACTGTTGACGAAGGAGCCGCAATGTTGGGTGCTGCATCAAGGCGAGTCGTGGCACGGCTTCGAAGGATTGGAAGAAGGCTACTGCATGCTCGATCCGATCAAGGTCTCCATCATTACTCCGGGAGTCGCGGAACAAGGCGGACTCGATGCGCGCGGCATTCCGGCGAGCCTGGTGACGGCGTATTTGCATCAGCGCGGCGTCGAAGTCGAAAAGACGACCGACTTCACCATTCTCTTTTTGTTTTCCATCGGCATCACGAAAGGCAAGTGGGGCACGCTGCTCAATGCGCTGTTGGATTTCAAACGCGACTACGACAGCAACGCACCGCTCGCGCAGGTTCTGCCGGCACTGGCGGCGAACTATCCTCAGGTCTACGGGGCGATAGGGTTGCGCGATATCGCCGACCAGATGTTCGCTCAATTGCGCGAGTCTCGACAAACGCATTGGCTCGCGGAAGCGTTCTCGACGCTGCCGACGTTGGTGATGACGCCGAGCGCTGCGTATCAACGATTGGTTCGCGATGAAATCGAACACGTGCCACTCGATCGATTGGCGAACCGTACGCTCGCAACGAGTGTCGTGCCTTATCCGCCGGGCATTCCAATGCTCATGCCGGGTGAGTCGACCGGCGCCAATGACGGCCCCTATCTGGGTTATTTGCGAGCGCTCTGGTCGTGGGACAACCGTTTCCCGGGATTTGGACACGACACGCACGGCGTCGAGAATCGCGACGGCGTGTACTACGTGCAGTGTCTCAAAACGGGCGCCGGCGTAGAGCGAGGCCATGCGTGAGCGAGGCCGCTCGCAAGATGAATTTGACTCAGGCCACGATGCTGGTGGCCGGCAACATGATCGGCACCGGCGTGTTCTTACTGCCGGTCAATCTCGCGCAAGTCGGCAGCATTGCGATTTTCGGTTGGGTGATTGCGACTGCGGGCGTTGCGGCGCTGGGTCTCGTCTTTGCGAAACTCGGTGAACTCAATCCGCAGCAAGGTGGACCCTATGCCTACGCGCGCGATTTTCTCGGGCCTTACGTGGGCTTCCAAACGAACTATGTGTATTGGTTCGGCAATTGGATCGGCAACATCGCGATTGCCGTCGCCGCAGTCGGCTATCTCGCCGAATTGATTCCACCGCTGTCCGATCCGCCCGCGAGCGTTTTCGCCACTGCGATCGTCATTTGGCTGCTCACCGCCGTCAATATCTTAGGACCTCGCATCGTCGGTGCGTTGGAAGCGTGGACCATGGCGCTCGCGCTCATTCCTATCGTCGCCATCGCGCTCTTTGGTTGGTTTTGGTTCGATTCCGCCGTTTTCATGGCGGGATGGAACACGAGTGGCGACTCACATCTGCATGCCATCTCGCGCGCTGCTTCGATGGCGTTGTGGGCATATATGGGTATCGAGAGCGCTACGGTGTCCGCGGGCGTCATCGAGAATCCGCGGCGTAACATTCCGCTTGCAACTCTCATCGGTCTGGTGATTGCAGCATTCGTTTACGTGCTCAGCTCGGCAGTCATCATGGGCATTCTGTCCAACGATGAATTGCGCAGGGCCCATGCACCGTTCGCCGAAGCTGCACGACTTGCGATCGGCGTGCCGGGAGCCATCGTCATCAGTGTATGCGCCATCCTCAAGTCGATCGGATCGCTCGGCGGCTGGATGCTCTTGGTCGGCCAATCGGCCAAAGCTGCTGCAGACGACGGCATGTTTCCCAAAGGGTTCGCACGGCTGAACCACAACGGCGTTCCCAGTCGCGGTCTCGTGATCGTGTCGTTGCTGATGACCGTCGTGTTGTTCGCAACGATGTCGCCGACCTTGGCGGGTCAGTTCAATCGTATCGTCGATCTCGCCGTCATTCTCGTCGTCGTGCCCTATATCTATTCCGCGGTGGCCGTCGTCAAAGTGATTTTCGATCACGGTCTGCCGCGCAAGACTTTCCTGACCTACAAATGGTTGGCGCTTGCCGCGGTCGTCTATTGTCTTTGGACCATTATAGGCGGCGAACCCAAGACTGTGGTGCATGCGTTGGTCGCGCTTCTCATCAGCGTGCCGCTCTATCCTTTTTTCATCCGTTCGATGGATGCCGCAGCCAAGCGCGCCGAAGCGCAACGCGCGAGCGATGCGGCACGAGTATCCGAAACCTCGATATCCGCCGCCTCGGCAGCCGTGAGCGCGCCATGAATGTCTGCATGTCTTAAGGAGTTTCGATATGCACCTGACGACTCGGTCTGCAAATGTGCGCCGACTTATTTGCAAGGCGCTGATAGGAAGTGTGTTGACTTTCATTCTTGCGGCGGGCCGCGTCTGCGCCGACGACAAACCCGGTTTGACACCGCCGGGATTGCCCGAAGGGGTGGATTGGAAATTTCACTTCGACGCCACCTGGGGTACGTTCGGCTTTGCCAACTCGTTGTATAGAAATCCGCGTCCCGACTCACCTTCGGGTGATTTGAGCGACAACTGGTCCGAGGGCTCGATCAAACCGGCGATTGCAGCCACCTACACGCTCGGTAATTCATCTCAGATTTACGGCAAGGTGAGCGGTGTAGGCGAGCGCACTTACAGCGCGCCGCCACCGCTCGTGGGTGGTACCGCGTCCTCGTTCGAGGTGGACGATCTTTATATAGGGTGGAAGTCCAGCGACGATGCTTTGGATTTCACTATCGGCCGTGCGCCATACAAGCTCGGTCATGGATTGTTGTTGTATGACGGTTCTGCGGAGGGCGGTTCGCGCGGCGGCTATTGGACCAATGCGCGCAAAGCCTTCGAGTTTGCAGCCATCGGCAAACTCAAAGTCGGCGGCAGCACTTTCGAGGCTTTCTATCTCAAGCGAGACGAACTGCCCGAGGCCAGGACCGACAGCAAGATCGCAGGTTTCAATTACGAATATGCCATCGGCGAAGACACGACGTTGGGCGCCACTTACTTGAAGTTGCATGCGAATGCCGAAGCGCCGCAGCGCGATGGGCTCAACGTTTATGACGTACGGGCATTCACCGCACCGTTTCCCAATCTGAAGGCGCTCTCGTTTGAGTTGGAATACGCGAAGGAGGATAACGGCGACGCTTTGCATTCCTATGCTTGGAATGCCTTGGTCGGATATCAATTCGAAAGCAAATGGCAGCCCAAGCTCTCCTATCGCTATGCCTTTTTCGAAGGAGACAACCCTAACACGGTCAAGAACGAGGGCTTCGATAGTCTTTTCACGGGCTTCTATGACTGGGGCACGTGGTGGCAGGGTGAAATCGCGGGCGAATATTTTCTATCCAATTCCAATCTCATTTCCCATCAATTGCGTGTTCATACCAAGCCGAGCGAGTCCATCGGCACGGGGCTCATCTTCTATGACTTCAGATTGGACAAGCCCGCTTCGTTCGGTGAACAAGTCACGTCGGACAAAGTGGGTGAAGAGCTCGACTGGTACATGGATTGGGCACTCAACGACAACTTCACGTTTAGTTTCGTCGCTGCTGCGGCGGAACCGGGCAAAGCGATCGAGCAGGCGACCGGACGCACCAGCACGTTTTACTACGGCATGATCTTCGCGGCTTACAGCTTCTAGGAATTGGCCATGCACAGTAACGCCTTATCCGAAGACGAAGCGCAGTTTTCACTGGTACTGGGCGGCCCGCTCTACCAGCTCTATTTGCGGTGTCGATTGGTGAAGCCGCCGATCGACCTCGTGCGGCGGCGCATTGCGGCCTTCGTATCCATTGTTTGGCTACCTCTTGCGGTGCTCTGCGCGATCCAAGGGAATCTCGTTGCCGGAGTGCCGGTTCCCTTCGAGAACGATCTGAGCACTCATGTGCGCTTCCTTCTCACGTTGCCCATCCTGATCGGCGCAGAGGCCATGGTCCATCGCCGCATCCAGTGGATCGTGCGCCAATTCATCGACCGCGGACTCGTCGCGCCTCAGGATCGATTCGAATTCGACCGGATGATCGAGGCTTCGATGAAATTGCGAAATTCCATGACGTTCGAGCTCGCGTTGCTCGTGCTCGCATTTACCGTCTTCCACTGGCTTTGGAGACACTTTGCCGCGTTGAACGTAACGACGTGGTACATGGACGCCAGCACGCAATCGTTCACGATGGCCGGATATTGGTACGTTTTCGTCAGCCTGCCGATCTTTCGATTCTTGCTGTTGCGCTGGTACTTTCGTTTGTTCGTGTGGTACCGATTCTTGTGGCAGGTGTCGCGCTCGCCGTTGCAACTCAACGCGCTTCATCCGGACCGCTCCGGCGGCCTCGGCTTCATGAGCGTCATGCCACAGGCGCTCTTGCCGATACTGCTTGCGCAAGCGGTGATGCTTTCGGGAACGATCGGCGATGCCATCTGGCATACAGGAGTGAAGCTGCCGGAATTTCAGTGGACCATCGTCGCTTTTCTCTTGTTCATGCTGCTGCTGGCGTATGTACCGCTGACCTTCTTCGTTCCGGCACTGCATCGTGCGAGAGCCGCCGGCATTCTCGAATGCGGCGCATTTGCATCCGAATACGTGCGTGAATTTCGCGAGAAGTGGATCAAGGACGCTGCGGTCCAAGAAACGCCGCTGGGCAGCGGCGACATCCAATCGCTTGCCGATATCGGCAACAGCTACCAGGTCGTTCGAGAAATGAATTTGCTGCCGATCACCAAGCGGTCCGTCACGCAGTTCGTGGGATTCATCGTGCTGCCGTTGTTGCCGCTGCTGCTCACGATGGTGTCTCTCAAGCAGATCGTGGCGCAGCTGATAAAAATGCTGCTATAGGCAGACCCGCACGTCTTGCATGATCAAGCGATCATCAAAGTTTCAGTTTCGTGACATCTAGAGCAGAGCTGGTGCTGAGACGGAAGCGGCCGGTGTTGCTCGCTGTGAGCACATCTTTGCGCGTGCAGCCCAAGGGATCGAAGTACTGTGTGGAAGCCACCGGAAATTTGGATTTCACTCCGAGATTCAGAATGTCTTCGAAGAGCGCGTTCTTGGGTGCAGTCAGATCCCAGTGATCGAGCTTGGCTCGATCCGTTGCATGCAAGAGCATCGTCTGATTCGTCAAATGAACATCGATCTTGCCGTACAGAAGATCAAAATGAGGATCGAAGAAATCGAGTCGATGCGTGCCATAAGCATTTCCCCACAGATAGACATAACCAGGGTGTGTGCTTTTGACCGGACGGTTCGCGACATCGACCAAAGGTGCGCACTCGGCGTGCATTCCAGACGGCTCAGCGCCGTTGGATATACCGACTGTCATTGTGCCGAACAGGATTCCAACAATGTATCGCGTTTGGGTGTGCATCCAAGTCTCCCCATAAAGCGAGTGAAATGAGCGGGGGGAGAGAAGGCTATGCACGATGGTCGACGTGAGCCATTGGACCTTGGCCCAAGCTGAGTGTCGAACGGGGCGCGTGTCTATTGGCAATTACATATATAAGAGAGCAGATAGATATGAGAGCAGGCGAGTTGCTCTCATGCAGGTGACTCACTTTGTTTATAGATGCGATGTGCTGCCCTTAGGGGTGTCCGTAGTTTTCGCAATTGTGATATGTAAAAGGGGAAATAGAATGCGTTAACTATCAGTCCTTTGCAGTGTGGAATTCGGAAGGTCCTTCGGCACGGCAGGGTTCAACTCAACATCATTAGATGAGGCAAGCATGAACAGCTTGGTCCATCAAGGGTTTCGGTGCATTGCGTGTCGCGAACAGGACGATCACTGGAGAAGCGATAACGCAATGGTCGCAAGAACAACATCGGAATCGACCGTATTTGTCATCGACGACGAAGCTTCCATCCGTAGAGCGTTCGGAAGGCTGATCACGTCCGTCGGTCTCAAGTTCGAGCAGTTTTCGAGTGCAGAAGAATTCTTGAACAGCGTGCGTCCAGATCGTGAAGGATGCGTGGTGTTAGATCTGCGCATGCCGGGCATCGGTGGTTTGGAGCTGCAGCGCAATTTGCAAGACCGAGGCATCGATTTGCCGATCATCTTCGTGACGGGTTATGCAACGGTGCCGGTCACTGTGCGCGCGATGAAAAGCGGCGCTCAAGAAGTGCTCACGAAGCCGGTCGAAGATCAGGCGTTGTTGGAAGCTGTTTATTCGGCGATCGAAAGTCAGCGCGCAATACGTGCACAGCGAGACAGCACCGCCATCGTCGAGCGTAGATATAACACCTTGTCTTCGCGAGAACAGCAAGTGATGCGGCTCGTTCTGAAAGGTCTGTTGAACAAACAAATTGCCGTGCAGTTGGGGATTACGGAGAAGACGGTCAAAGCGCATCGAAGCAAGGTCATGCAGAAGATGCAGGTCAGGAATGTCATCGATTTATTGCGCGCGAGCGACGAACTGGGTCGCTGAGCCAAGCAGTCGCCCGCCGCCATTGCAGGCACATTCAGTGCGAAGCGCTTTCGTCTGAGATTTCTAGCGCCGCGTTGATCACGTTCAACAGATCTGCGCCGTCCAGCGGCTTGCGCAGATATCCAGCGGCTCCCAACTTCAAACAGCGTCGGCGCACTTCCAAGTCATCGCGGGCCGTAATGATCACGACGGGCACTCGTATGCCGTCGGCGCGCAGACGTTCCTGAATGTCGAGCCCGGTCGGTCCGGGCATATGCAGATCCGCGACAGCACAGTTCGGTGGATTGAACTGCACGCTATCCAAGAAGTCTTGGCCGGAGCTGAACGTGATGACTTCGAAATCAGCAGCTCTGAGCAATCGTTCCAGGCTCTTTCGTACGGCGGGCTCGTCGTCGACCACGGCAACCAGCGCTCGTTTGGCTGCCGTCCGCTGTGCAAATTGGTGAAGGACTCGATTCAACACGAATGTTCCGGACTGTGGCGGGAGAGGTGGGTAGGTACGTAACGAAATGTGTCAGGAACACTCGCGCGAAACGCGCAAGCCTGGTAGCCGGTTCCTCGGAGCATCCGGCGCGGAGCGCGATCGCGTCGTTTTCATAAACATACCTTTGCGGCATGACTCGAGGGCAATCTGAGTATTGGACGTATCGAATCGTCATCATTTACGGTACCGACGCTGAGCGCTCTCGATAAAAAGAATAGCTGTCCGCAGATTGGGCTCCTCGGCTCGCAAACCAAGTTGAATGCTTGGTAAGAATATTTTGGTAAAGGGGAAAGCATGATGAACATTTGCAATTTCAACCTCGCGCGACGTGCAGCGCGTCTGGGATGGATGAGCCTCGGAACCACCTTCTACGCTGCAACCGCTCTGGCGCAGACGAGCACTTCCGCAGGCGCGCCCGCTGCCGTCTCCGGCCTCGAAGAAGTGGTCGTCACTGCGCGCCGTCGCGAAGAAAACATTCAGGATGTGCCGGTATCGGTGACGGCGGTCTCCGGTGATCAGCTCCAGCAACGCGGCATTCAAACAGCGATGGATCTGGGCAAGCTCGCACCGTCGTTGGTCGTTACACAGTCGCCGCGCGGTTCCAACACTCCTTATTTCGTGATCCGCGGACAACGCCTGATTGACACGACGCTGACCATCGATCCGGTGACGGTGATCTACACCAACGAAATTCCGTATATGCGCCCGCAAGGACTGAACGGCGGCTTGTTCGACATCCAGTCAGTGCAGGTTTTGCGCGGGCCTCAAGGTACGCTGTTCGGCCGCAATACCACTGGCGGCGCAGTTCTGGTCACCACCAATCCGGCCACGGACCGTTTCGAAGGCAACGTCGGCGTCAGGGCGGGCGATTTCGGTATGTACGGCGTCGATGGCGCGGTGAACTTGCCCATGGGTGAGAAAGTGGCGTTGCGCCTCGCGGGGACCGATCAGCACCGCGACGGCTACATGACGAATCGGGCCACGGGTTACAAGGAAAATGAGTTGGACTATCACGCCGGTCGCGTGACATTGGCGCTCAAGCCGACCAGTTCATTGACGTCTACGTTCTACGGCAATTACTACGCGTCGAACACCAGCGGCACATCGAATCAGATTTTTTCGGTGGTTCCGGCAGTCGTCCAAGGATTGGCTACGCAAATCGGGCAGGCGGCCGCAGGCCCGCGCCTCGTGCAACAGATGCAGAACGAAATCGCGCTCAACAACGCGTCGCCGTACACGTACGGCTCGGACATGCAGCCGCAAGATCACACAGAGACTTGGGATGTGAGCAATACCACGGTGTGGGAACTGAACTCGGCGCTCAGTATCAAGAACATCTTGGGATACCGCGATGTAGCCACGCACAGCGAGTGGGATCTGGACGGCACGCAATATTTCCTAGATCCGCAGTCCGGCCCCATATTCGAACAACTCAACGGCGACACTTCGGTGCATCAGATCAGCGAAGAGTTGCAGCTCCTTGGCACGGGGACGAACTTCGATTGGCTGGTCGGTGCCTTCTATTTCCACGAGAAGGGCCGCGATGTCGCGACCAGCATCCAGGGCGGCGATGCGCAGCAGCGCACACGGCCCTCGGGTATCTATGCGGAGAACAAGAGCTACTCCGTATTCGCCTCGGGCACTTATCGTTTCAGCTTGGAAGGTCTATCGCTCAGTGCGGGTGTACGCGAAACGCGCGACGAACGCTTTGCTTATGCGCATCAGCAAATCGGCGCTGCGTGCGGTTTCAATCTGGATGTGACCGGCCCCAAGACGCCCACCCAGCCCAACGGGCCTTTGATCAGCCCGCCTTGCTTGTTCCCCGAAGAGGCCAGCTTTACGCAACCGAGCTGGTCATTGAGCTTGAATTACAAACTCAACGATCAATTCCTCGTTTATCTGGCGCATCGCCACGGCTATCGTTCGGGCGGCGTGCAAAACCGGGCGACGAGAGAATCGGTGGCGCTCACCAACTTCAATCCGGAAAAGGTCAACGACATCGAACTCGGAACGAAGAGCGACTTCAACATCGGCTCCATGCAGGCGCGCGTCAATGCGGATGTGTATTACGCGAAGTACGACGACTTGCAGCGTCTCGTGTCCTTCGTGGCCAATACGGGAACGTTAGTATCGGGTCTGTTCAATGCAGCAGCTTCCGACGTCAAAGGCGCGGAACTCGAACTGACACTGCTGCCGGTGCGCGGTCTGCAGTTGCAAGCGTCGGCGGGATATGTGGATCCCAAATACAAAGAGTTCAAAACATTCTCTGCACTCGGGACGCCGACGGATATCTCTTATGCACCGTTCGCGCAAGTGCCGAAGTGGACTGTGAACGGCGGGGTGGCGTACACGCAGCCGTTGCCGTCGACGCTGGGTTCACTGCAATTCACGTATGACTATCGTTACCAGAGCGAAATCCATGTCTCGGACGTGCCCGAGATCGATCCGAACGCAGACAGACTGCCGGGCTTCTCGGTGAGCGATGCGCGCGTAGGTTGGAACGATATTGCAGGCTCGACGGTTGCAGCCTCGGTATTCGTCACCAACGTGTTCGACAAAACATACTTCACCTACGGTACGAACCCGAGCTTGGGCATGAACACACGGCAAGTAGCACCGCCTCGCATGTGGGGAGCGGAGGCGCGCGTGAAGTTCTGACAAAGTGACTGTGCACCATGTTTTACGATCTCACGAAGTATCGACGAATCAAGGTCGCGCCTTTGACCGGTTACATCGGCGCCGAGATCGGCGGCGTCGCTTTGAGCGGTGCAGTGGATGACGAGCTATTTGCCGAAATCAAAACGGCCTTTCTCGATCACCACGTCATTTTCTTCCGTGAGCAAACGCTCGACAACGCGACATTAGCGGCATTCGCCGAACGGTTCGGTCCGCTGTGTCTATCGCCGTACGCCAAGCCGGTGCCCGATCATCCGTTCGTCACGAGCCTCGCGCGGCGCGCGGATATATCGAGCAAAGAGCGAAACATCGGCGACCGCTGGCACTCCGATCAAAGTCCGCGCGAATGCCCGAGCTTGGGATTTGCGCTCTATTGTCTCGAAGCGCCGGACTATGGCGGCGACACGTTGTTTGCAAGTCTCACTGCTGCTTACGACTATTTGTCTGACGGCATAAAGGGGATGTGCGAGCGGCTCATTGCGGTTCACAGCCCCTCGGGGGTATTCGGTCGTGACGGAATGGGCGACGGCGGAACGCGTAAACCTCTCGTTCACAAGGGGCGCGAGAACGACTATCGACTCGATGATGAAACGCTGGCCATCTTGCGTTCGGAAATGGAACATCCGTTGGTGTGCGTTCACCCGGACACCGGCCGTCGTTATCTCTATATGACGGGTGATTACATGATCCGTCTCAAAGGCATGACGGATTTGGAAAGCAGGGGACTCATCGAGCAACTCAATCGCCACGCAACCCGGCCCGAGTTCACTTGCCGGTTTCGCTGGCGCAAAGGCTCGCTCGCGATTCTCGACAATCGCTGCACTCAGCACTACGCCGTGAACGACTACGAAGGATTCGGCCGCTCGATGATGCGAGTGGAAATGGCGGGCGGGCGTCCCATCGGACCGGCGATGCCGCGCCGCGAAGTTCTATGAAGAGCCAGAAACACCATGCCGTATGATCCGTGGCGGCACCGACAAGCCCACTCATTTCAGGAAATCGCATGCTGACACTACAAAAGCGCGTGGCCGTCGTGACCGGAGGATCTTCGGGCATCGGAGCCGCTTGCATGGAATTGCTCGAGAAAGAAGGCGTCAAGGCGGTGAGCTGGGATATCGCCGGCAAGAATGGACCCCGCTGCGACGTCTCTGATCCGAAGTCTGTTGGAGCCGCGATGGAGTGGACATTGAAGAATGTCGGCAGCCCGTCGCTACTGGTGGCATCGGCCGGAATGCCGACGGGGGGACCTCTCATCGACATGATTCCCGAAGAATGGGATCGAACGTTCGCGGTCAATACGCGAGGAGTGATGCTTGCGCTGCAGGCAGTGGCGCGCACCACCCGAGATGCCAAGTCGGACGGATCGATGGTGTTGGTATCGAGCGTGAACGGATATATCGCAGACCCTGGCGTCGGTGCCTACGGTGCATCGAAGGCCGCCGTGTTTCACCTTGCGCGCATTGCTGCGCGCGAACTCGGACCCAGCGGCATTCGCGTCAACGCTGTCGGACCGGGCCCCACCGAAACACCTATGCTCAAGAGTTTGCTCGACAATGCAACATTCCGCGATGAAGTAATCCGCCGCACTGCCTTGCGCGAAGTCGGAACGCCGGAACGCGTCGCAGAAGCCATCGTCGGCCTGATGAAACTAGATTGGATTACGGGGCAGGCCATCATGGTCGACGGCGGATCGTCTCTCAATACGGGTCGCAGCCATTGGCAAGCGCCACAGCTTTGAGTTGACCTAGCGCCGTCTTATCATGCCGTGCAGGGCTTCGAGTCCGAACCGGTCGGCCACACCATGCGCACGTTCTTGCAGTGAAAATCGCTTTCGAGAGCTTGTCCAGCAAAGTGGAATTGCGCCACTTTCGTTATTTTCTGATCGTCGCAGAGGAAAAAAACTTCAGCCGCGCGGCGCAACGTTTGCATATCGCACAGCCCGCACTGTCGCGCCAAATAAAGCAGTTGGAGGTCGAGCTTGGGTGTGCGTTGTTTCAGCGCCTACCGCGCGGTGTCGAGCTGACGCCGGCCGGCTCGGCATTGCTCGATCACGTCAAGCACATCATGGCTGCAATCAACGCGGCGTGCGCGCAGGTGCGGAAAGTGGCGAGCGGCGTGCTCGGTGTGATCAAGATAGGGCTGAACGACATTGCATCGAGCATGCCTGTCGTGCCCGAAGCGATCAATGCGCATCGGCGAGCCTACGCCGACGTCGAATTGCAGTTGTCGATCATGACATCCCCCCATCAAGTGGAAGCTTTGCGCAGGGGCACGCTCGACGTCGGGTTTCTCTATTCCGAACCCGAGCACAATCCCGACCTGTCGTTCGAGGTGCTCGAAGACTACACACTGGTGCTCGCGCTCCATAAAGAACATTCTCTCGCCAAACGCAAAGCGGTCAAATTGATCGACCTGGCCGGTGAGAATTTCGTGTGGTTCCCGCGGCAAAAATATCCTTGGATACACGACAAACTTTTGAATGCGTGTGCGGCGAAAGGCTTTTCACCGCGCATCGTGCAAGAAGTCGATGGCATGGAGCCGCAGCTCAATGTGCTCAGCACCGGCATGGGCGTCGGCCTGGTTCATTCCACTTTGATGGAGCGTCCTCACAAGTACCTGACCTTCAGGCGAGTGCAGGACCTCGAGGCGCATTGGCCGCTCTATATCGCCTGGCGAAGCACAGAAGAATCGATCGTGGTGAAAAATTTCGTGGGTGCCGTGCTCGCTAGACTCAGAAACACCAAGGTGAGATGAGTCCTCGATTCATGCGCCCGAGTTTCATACCTTGAAGATATCGCTCGCAGCGATCATCGGCATTGGACACGGCTAGGGAGCGGCGTGATCATGTCCTCACGGCATTGTCACAGCATCAATCGATCTCATAATCTATGACTCAGCTCGTTGAGGAATCCGTCGCGAGACAACGCGACTTCGATGCGATCGTCGTCGGCGCAGGCTTCGGTGGATTGTATGGCGTTTATCGACTGAGGCAGCAAGGGCTGACGGTGCTCGGTATCGAAGCCGGCGGCAGTGTAGGCGGCGTCTGGTATCACAACCGCTATCCCGGCGCTCGCGTCGATGTCGAAAGCTACGACTACTGTTACTACTTCTCGGAAGAGCTCTATCGGGATTGGCAGTGGAGCGAAAAATATGCGACGCAGCCCGAGATCCTTGCCTATCTCAACCATGTGGCCGATCGATTCGATATCCGCCGACATTTCCTGTTTGACACGTGGATGAACGGCGCGCGTTGGCATCCCGAGGGGGCGCGCTATTACGTCGCCACGAGCACGGGGCTCGAGTTCACTTGCCGATTTCTCATCATGGCGACGGGACAACTCTCTGCAGCACGGCGACCTGAGTTCCCGGGTCTCGAGCGTTTCAAAGGAGAATGGGTCGAGACTCAGCACTGGCCGCAGGATCGCGAAGTGAAGCTCGCAGGCAGACGCGTCGGCATCATCGGGACGGGGTCGAGCGGCGTGCAGGCAATTCCTGTGGTTGCACAGGCTGCAAACCATCTTTACGTCTTTCAGCGCACGCCGAAGTTTTCGATTCCCGCGCATAACGGCGCAATCGACGGCACGGTTTGGAGTAGCGTCAAACGTAACGTCAAAGCGGAACGGGCGAAGTTGTTCGAAACGCCGGGTGCCGGCCACATGCCCGTCCCCAGAGGAGCGGCGAACGATTTCACGCCCGAGCAACAGCAAGCGATTCTGGAAGATTACTGGGCCAAAGGCGGCCAGAGTTTTCAAGCGGTCTTCAGCGATCAAGCCGTCAACGAACAGAGCAACGACATCATCGCAAATTTCGTCCGCGATAAGATTCGCTCCCTCGTCGAGGAGCCGCAGCTCGCGGAAAAACTTTGTCCTGATGACCACCCATTCGGCACGCGCCGGCTCATCGTCGATACGGATTACTACGCGACGTTCAATCGAGACAACGTCACGCTGGTCGACATCCGCTCGCATCCGATCGTGAGGATCACGAAGACGGGTATCGAAACTTCCGACGGCGCGCACTACGAATTGGATCTCATCATTTTCGCGCTCGGGTTCGATGCCTTCACAGGCTCTTTATACAAAGCGCATATCCGCAACGAGAAGGGCGAATCGCCTGCAGACTATTGGCGGCGAGGACCACGCACGCTGCTTGGACTCATGACCCGTGGATTTCCCAATCTATTCCTACCCACGGGTCCGGGCAGTCCATCGTTGATTGCGAACCTGGCCTTGCAGAACGAGTACCACATCGACTGGATCGCCGACTGTATCGCTCATATGGATGCGAACAGCTTTACGACTGTCGAGCCCAACGAGGAAGCGCAAAACAAATGGACGGCCCACGTAGCCGAAGTTTCGGACAAGCTGCTACGTCGCAGGACCAATAACTACATGGTTCACGTGAACGAGGACGGCTCGCGAGTCTATCTGCCTTATGCCGGCGGCATGGATCGCTATGTGAAGTTCGCCAACGAGATCGCCGCTAATGGGTACGAAGGATTTGAATTCACGACGGTTCACGCGGTGAACCCGGCACCGTAGCGGTGCCGATAGTGGAATCGCGATTGAGCCATGCGTACAACGTGGGCAGCACGAGGAGCGTAAGCAGCGTAGAGGAGATGAGTCCGCCGATGACTACGGTGGCGAGAGGACGTTGAGTTTCGGAGCCGATGTCGTGCGATAACGCCATCGGCAGCAGGCCGAGCATCGCCAATAACGTCGTCATCAAAGCGGTACGCAGCCGATCGATGGCGCCTTGTTTCACTGCATCGATGACTCGCACGCCGTCGTCCCTATGTTGATTGACGCGCGAGATCAACACTACGCCGTTCAGTACCGCTTGACCGAAGAGTGCAATGAAGCCGATCGCCGCAGACACGGACAACGGCAGATCGGTCACCCACAATGCCACGATGCCGCCGATCATGGCGAATGGGATGTTGGCGATGATGAGCGCCGCGCTCTTCAGAGAATTGAACGCGTTGAATAGAAGAATGAAGATCGCGAGCACCGAAATCGGCACGACGATTGCGAGTCGCGCCATGGCGCGTTGCTGATTTTCGAACTCACCGGACCACGCAATTCGATAATGCTCCGGTAACGCAATGTGCTTGGCGACGGCGGCCTGCATGTCTTTCACGACGCTGCCCATGTCCCGATCGCGAATGAATACGCCGATGGACAACACGCGTTGACCATCTTGGCGGGCGATGTCCATGGCGCCGCTCGTCTCGCGAAAGCGAACCAATTCGGAAAGCGGAATATGCGCGCCCTCGGGGGTCGCGATCAGTGTATCCTTGATATGTGCCAGCGCTCTGGTCTGGTCGGAGAGTCGCACGACCACGCTGTAATGGGCTTCGCCTTCATAGAGCTGCGTGGCGGGTTTGCCGGCCACGGCCGTTTCGATCAAATCTTGTACGTCTTCGATGTTGATCCCATAGCGCGCGGCGGCAGCTCGGTCGACATCCAGTTGCAATTGCGGCAACAGTCCTTCGCGGTCGATAGCGACTTGGGCTACGCCTGGAATAGGGCGCACTAAATCCAGGATCGCATGACCGATGTCTCGCATTCGCGCCAGATCTTCCCCGAACACCTTGATGACGATCTGGCCATCCACTTGTGAAATGCTTTCCAGCACATTGTCGTAAATAGGACCGTCGAAGCTCGGATCGATGCCGGGTAGCTCCGATACCGCTGCGTTCAGTTGCGAGATCAATTCCTCACGCGTCACGCCGGGACGCCATTCCCGTTGCGGTTTGAAGGTAATCGCCGCTTCAACGCTGTTGATCAGCTTGGGGTCGGTGCCGTCTTCGGGTCTACCCGCTTTCGACACCACCGTCATCACTTCCGGAACTCGACGAACCGCATCGCGAATGCGGCGTGTTTCCGCCACGGCTTCGTCCACGGAAATGCTGGCGGGCAGTGCAACGTTCATCCACAGCGAGCCCTCGTTCAGCTCCGGAAGGAACTCGCTGCCGAGGCGCGTCGCGATTCCAAAACTGATGACGAGCGCGCTCAGTGCGCCCAGGAGCACGATGCGTTGCCGTTCGAGCGCGAAATCCAAGACGCGGCGATAGCGCGCCTTGAGCACGCGCACGATAAACGTCTCTTCGTGCGGCAGTCCCGATTTGAGTGTGTTGAATGCAAGAAGTGGTATCAGCGTGAGCGAGAACACTAGAGAGCCCAGCAGCGCCGAAGTCACCGAATATGCCATCGGTGAAAAGATGCGGCCTTCCTGACGTTGCAACGTGAAAATCGGTATGTGGGCCGCAACGATGATGATCATTGCAAACACCGTAGGCCGTCCTACTTCGGTTGCGGCGTGCAGTACGGCCTCGCGGCGGTCGTCCGTCGCGAGCGGGGCGCTTCCGCTCAGCCGGTGGAAAATGTTTTCGACCACGATCACCGCGCCGTCCACCAAGATGCCGAAATCCATGGCACCGAGCGAGAGCAGATTGGCGGGCATGCCGATCGAATGCAGGCCGATGAACGTCGAGAGCAGCGCGAGAGGAATGATGCACGCAACGATGAGCGCCGCTCGGATGCTGCCGAGAAAAATCCATAACACCACCGTGACCAGCAACGCACCTTCCACCAGGTTGCCGAACACGGTGTGCAATGTACGACCGATGAGCCAATCTCGATCGTAGTAAGGAACGATGCTGACGCCTTTGGGCAAAATTGAAGCATTGAGTTCCGCTATGGTTGTTTTGACGGCGGCGAGCACCGTGGAGGGATTTTCGCCCTTGCGCATATCGACGATGCCGGTCACGACATCGTCGTCCTCATCCTGACCCACCACACCTTGTCGGGTCGCGGCACCGATGCTTACAGTGGCAACATCGCGAATGCGCACTGGCACACCCCGGCCTGCACGAATTACGGTATCGCCGATGTCGGCCACCGAACGCAGCAGGCCGAGACCGCGAATCAGATATTGTTGCGATCCTTGTGCGATGACGCCGCCGCCGGAGTTGCCGTTCGCGCGCTGAAGGGCGGCATATACATCGGCAAGCGAAACTTGCGTATCGTGCAGGCGCGCGAAATCCGGAGTGACGACGTACTCCTTCACGAGGCCGCCCATCGAAACGATGTCGGCGACGCCCGGCACTTGGCGCAAATATTTCTCGACCGTCCAATCTTCGATGGAACGCAGCTCGCGCGAGTCATAACCGTCGCCTTTCACGCGAAATCGATAGACCTCGCCGATCGGCGTAGTGAGCGGCCCCAGCGTCGGTTCGACGCCGCTCGGGAGATCGGCGTTGGCCAATCGCTCGAGCACTTGTTGTCGAACAAAGTAGTCCGTCGGCTTGTCGTTGAACGTGATGACGATGGAGGCGAGGCCCGGCTGTGTGTGCGAAAACATCCGCACGGAATTCGGCATCCCCGCAAGCGCGATCTCGAGCGGAATCGTTACTTGCTGCTCGACCTCTTCTGCAGCGCGGCCGGGAAAGAGCGCGATGACGGTTGCTTGCGTGTCCGTCACATCGGGAAACGCTTCCACCGGCAGATTGATGAAACTGAAAATACCGGCGCCCAGGAAGAGCAGCACCGCAACGGCAACGACAAGCGGTCGCGCGAGCGACGCTCTGATCAGACGCTCGAGCATGGATCAACTCTGGGAGGAGGTTTGCAGCAATTGTTGGAGGAAGAGTGCGCCGTGAACGACGACGGTATCGCCGCGCCCAAGTCCGGATCGCACGACGAGACGATCATCAAGCGGGTGGCCCAGTGTGACGCGTCGGCGCACGAACGAATTACCGTCCTTCACGAAGGCATAATGATCATTGCCCAGCAAATACACTGCGCTCGCCGGAACGACCGGGTCCGTGTTGCGCGGCGGCTGGACTCGCGCTGTTATAAAAGACTCGGCTCGCAAACGATCCTTTGCATTCTCGATTTTGCCGATCACCCGCATCACGCGGCTCGCGGGGTCCAAATAATCGTCGATGCGTATGACCTGGGCTTTCAGGCTCGTGCTCGCGGCGGCGGTGCTGCCCAGTTGAAAATCGAACCAGTCTCCCGCTTTGAAAAGTTGCACTTGCGGCTCGCGCACATCGAGCGCGATCCAGCGCGTGGTTGGATTTGTGATGACGAATAACGGATGGCCGTCTTGTTCGGTATTGAGTTGTGCGCCCGGGTTGATGGAACGTTCGACGACAACCCCGGCGATGGGACTGCGCAATACCATACGGCCGTCTACGAGGTGCCCGACATCGGCAAATGTTTTCAACACCTGCAACGTGCGATCCCGCTCTGCGTCTGCACTTGCGGCGACGCTCTCCGCTTCTTCAACGTCCTTACCGGCAACGACGCCATGGTCGTACAGCTCGCGTGCGCGATTGAGATTGGCGCTCGCAAGTTTCTGAGCGGCATCGGCCTTGCGAAAGTCAGCCTGCGCTTGGCCGTAGTCGGGTGAGTCGATGGATGCGAGTGCTTGGCCGGACGCTACGGTATCGCCCACAGCAGCGATGATTCGCGCGACGCGACCAGCAAACGGACTATAGACACGCACGGTATGGTCTTCGTCCCAGACGACGCGTCCGCTCAACTCGATGGTGTCTTCGCGTTCAGCAACGATTGTCGCGGTCTCGATACCGGGTGGTGCGTGTTGAGCAAATGTCACGGTCGTGCCATGCACGCGGGGATCGTTCGTTGAGCCGCTGGGAACGTCATGGCTGCAAGCTGCGAGCGCGACGGTCACCGCGAATATGAGAGTAGAGAACTGTCGAGAATACTTATTCATCACAGCATCAGTGCATGGCGAGTTCGAAAAAACTAGGGTCGATCGCCGCACGCCACGTCACGAGCGCCTTGGCATACGCAGCTTCGGCCGCAACCGCGTCGAGTTTGATTGCCTCGAGCGCGCGACGAGCATCCAGCAGATCGGTAAGGCCGATGGCGCTGCGCGCATATGCGTACTCGGCGGCATCTGCCGAAGCTTGTGCGCGTTCGATGACCGAGTTGCGGTAGCGATCGAGTTTGTCGGAGGCCGCGATGAATTCGGCTTGGGCTTGTTGTATTTCTGAATTCGCGGCGAGTTTTGTCGTGCGCAATGCGTCTTCTGCGGCGCGCCTGTCGGCTGAAGCTCGAGCGATCTCTCCCTCGTACTTGTTGCCGATGAAAAGAGGGATGCTGAAGCCGATGCCTACTGAATTGGCGTGACTGAGCGGCTGCGGGTAGTGTTCGAATTGCACTCCCACCGTGACATCTCGGGTACGTGCGGCTTGCGCGAGTGAAACATCGGCCGTTGCTAGATCACTGCGTGCCGTTGCCGCCACGATGTCCGGCCGTGCATCGAGCGTTGCAGGCAAAGGCGCGAGGGGCACCTTCGAAGGCCAAGGATCTCCCGCTTGCAACTGCGCGCCAGCATCGTCCAGACCGATCAGGCCGGTGAGTGCGATTTGTCCCGCTCGTTTTGCGGCTTGCGCATCCGTGAGCTCGCTCTGGGCACGCGCCAACTCTATTTCGAGACGCATCACATCGACCTTGGCGACGTCGCCCTTTTGCAGTCGAGTTTCGGCAGCACTCAAGGAGTGCGACTGGAGGTCGACTAATGCATGAGCGATCCGTTCGGCTTCCTGCAGATACTTGAGATCGTAGTAGGCCCTCGCGACGTTCATGCGCGAAGTGCGCATGGCATCCGAGTAATCGGCCCGCGCGGCTGCTTCGCCCGCATGAGCAGCCCGCAACCGCAGCGAACGCTTGCCGCCTCGTTCCAACAGCTGATCGATGCGCGCCACCGAATCGACCGATCTTTCCCAAAGCGGACCGCCGCCGCTGTCATGCGCATTGATCGCGCTCGAATTCCACGAGAGTTGCGGATTGGGTGCTTCGGCGGCGGTTATCACATCGGCCCGGCTCGACTGGAGTGCGATGGCGGCAGCACGAATCGATGGCGCGTTCTCGCGCATCAGTTGCTCCGCTTGCACGAGACTCAAATTTCTAGAGACCTCTCGAGCGTCTTCGTTTGCGGCGAGGGCGAGTAACGGCATGAGAAACACTGCGAGCAGGGCGCCGAAACATGGCGAATCGAAATTAAATCCATTCATCGTTCAGAGCGGGGTAAGCGGCTGTGTGCAGTCGAGCAAATTGATGCGGACTCGCTCGCCCGCGACCAGTGAAAGCGTGGAGGGGACCGGATAGAGCACGTATTTCACCGACCGAAAATGGGTATACGCAATCAATGCGTAGGCTTGCATATTTCTGTCATCACTGACGCCAAGTGTCGGGCAGTGAAGCTGTGAAACCTCGTCAGGACCGAGCGCATCGGGACTCACGATCTTGTCGACCCAACCCAGACGCCAGCCTTTGCTGGACTCCGCCGCGGAAACGCCTCTCGAAACGCATCCCGTCATGGCCACGATGATTTCGCAGACGAGGGTCAACCATAAAGCTCTCTGTAAGTTTGACATCTATAAATGCTTGATCACGTTGCGTCCCATCGGGTTTGCACCTGTGACGGATAGAGTGGCGCTAAGATCGGAGTTCGAGCTGCTGCGCATTTTTGCCGATCGCAGCTTTCGCATGGCTTTCGTGATGTTTGAATGCGAACGCTCGCCGGCGCTCCGGGCTACCTTTCAATGACGTTCAGGCTTTCTCTATGCGGCTCTTATTAGTAGAAGACGATCCCGATCTGCGCATCGCGATGGTCAACCATCTGCGGCGCTCCAAATTCGAAATCGAATGCATCAGTGACGGTCAGGATGCGCTCGAGAACTTGACCGCGCGCGAGTACGACCTCGGCATCATCGACATAGGACTGCCGCGACTCGACGGATTGACGCTGGTTCGCTCGCTGCGGCGGCGTTCGCGCGGCTTACCGATCATTATCGTCACGGCTCGCGATTCGCTTGCCGATCGCATCGATGGACTCGAGTGCGGTGCCGACGATTATTTGGTCAAGCCGTTCGAATATGCTGAACTGGAAGCGCGAATCCGCGCACTCCTGCGGCGGCATCGCGCTGATCGCAAACTCACTGTCAAGATTGGGGCGCTGCAATTTACTCCGGGCGAGCCGCACGTCCGACTAAACGACACGGATGTCAGGTTGCCTGCGAAGGAGGCGGCACTGTTGGAGATTCTCGTCCTGCGCAGCGGCAAAGTGGTTCGCAAGACCGAGATTGCAGACCGCTTGACTCGACGCGGTGATCCCCCGACCGACACCGCGATCGAGATTTGTGTTCACCGTCTGCGCCGACGCTTGGGTCCGCACGGACTCAATGTGCGCACGTTGCGTGGCTTCGGCTATTTGTTGGAATCGAGCGCTACCAATGGCGGTTAGTCTGCAGCGTGGGTTGGTACTGCGCCTGATCACGACAATCGTCGTGTTGTTCTTGTTGGACGCCGTGGCCTGTTACTACACGGCCATGCACTTTTCCAACGTCGTCTACGACCGCTGGCTCGTCGATTCGGCCAGATCTCTGACGACTGCACTGAAGGTGGACAACAATCGCATATCGCTGGATTTACCGCACGTGGCCCGCGACATCTTTCAATTCGATGAAATCGACAAAACTTATTTTCGCGTGAGTTCGGGAACGGTGCTGATTGCGGGCGATACGCGTCTGCCGCAGGCAAGCGGCACTGTAAACGAGCAGGAGCACTTCCTCGATACCGACATCGATCGCATACCGGTCAGACTCGTGGCTGTGAAAATATCGCGCAGTTTACTGCCCGCACCCGTATTGATCGAAGTGGCGGAGACGCTCAACAAACGGTTGCGTCTACGTCGTGAGATCGTGCTCGCCATGGTAGCGCCGCAATTGACGTTGATCGCAACGGCGATTGCGGCCGCGTGGCTTGGTATATCGCTCGGGCTCAAGCCGCTCACCACGTTGGCAGAACAACTCGAAGCGCGTGGCCATGACAACTTAAGTCCCGTGCCGGAACAAGGATTGCCGCGCGAAGCGCGCGTGTTGGTTTCGAAGATGAACGGCTTGTTTTCGCGATTGGAACATTCGATGGCAATGCAAAGGCGATTCATCGCCGATGCCGCCCACCAACTTCGAACGCCGCTTGCCGCAGTGTTACTGCATGCAGAAAGGGCTGAACAGGCGCGGTCGGCGCTCGACCGCGAGGAGGGAGGCAATGCGTTACGATCACTCCATAGTGCGGCTCAGCGTGCCACGCGAGTTAGCCACCAACTGCTATCGCTCGCGCGTGCGGAGCCCGATGCGATACGGGATGAAGATTTCAAACCCACCGATTTAGTTGCGCTCGCACGCCGTATCGGCGAAGAGTGGATCCCGCATGCGCTGGTGCAAAATTCCGATTTTGGATTGGCGGTCCCCTCGCACCCAGTGATCGTTCCTGTTCATGCCGGCTTGCTCACCGAATGTATCTCGAATCTCATCGACAACGCACTGCGCTATGCGGGACCCCATAGCTGCATTACGTTGAGCGTGAGTGATCTACCGGTGCCGACCATCGCTGTGGAAGACAACGGACCGGGCGTTCCCCTCCAAGAGCGTGCACGAATCTTCGAACGCTTTTACCGCTTGCCCAGCTCCAACGTTTCCGGATGCGGCCTGGGGCTCTCGATCGTGAGCGAGATCGCCAAGACACATCGCGCCAAGGTGCGAGTAGAAGATGCGTCCACCGGTAGAGGTGCACGGTTTGTCATTGCGTTTGCATGATGCAGTGGTATCTACGTCAGGGTCTCTTCTTAAGGAGTTGAATACGTGCCTACGGACGAACAGTTCTTCTACGATTCCGCGCAACGAGTGCCGAAGAAGCGGCAGGGGTGAAGCGGTGATTTCTCAAGGCGAAGGGCGAAGCACCCAGATAGCGGCCGACTCACCTCCGCCGGCTCTCACCGCAACATAGAGCCTTTCGAGTTCGGGTACGAATAGCGACGTGCGAGCACCAGCGCCGGTTGCGACGTGAGCAATGCTCGTATAAGTATTCGCGTTGGCTCGTATCACATCCACCATGCCGTCACCGCAGCTGACGTAAACGAGCGAACGTTTGCTATCGAAGAAGACGTCATCTGCGTCACCGCAGGTGGGCACAGTCGCCACGCGCGTTCCGTCTTTCATGTCGAACACTCCTAACGCCGCAGGGCGACGAAAAACCGCCAACACCCGCTGAGTATCGCTATCGAGCGCGAGTGGGTAGTTCGAAGCCATATCTTTTGTGGACCAGAACGCTTTAGTCCGCAGCTCGTGACTGTCGACCACGGTTATAACGTGAGCATCGGGCACATTCGCAAAGATGCGATGGTGGATCGTATCCAGTTGAAAGCTCTCTGGATGCCCTTTGAGCTGTACATCCCCCATCTTGCGAAGCGTCGTCGTATCGACGATTGCGAGTGCACCATTGCCGTAGCCAACCACGACGCGATGCATCGTATCGTCTACACGCACATTATCCGCATCGCCGCCCAGTGTGATCACACCAGCAGCGTTTAACTCTGGACCTTTGAACGCGTGGATCGCGCCATCGCCACCGGTAGCAACATAGACTGTGTCGGCTGCGAGGGAGTAGCCGATTCCCTGAGGCTCACGCAACCCGGTGAGCCTTTGTATGACTTTCTGCTGCCTTAGATCGATCACACCGACGCTGTCGTTACCGAGCTCCGCGACATAGAGGCGCTCCCGCGCCAGATCGATCGCGAGATGATCGATTCGGCCGAGAACGTTCCCCAGCGGAATTTTGGTTTCTATCGTTAGCGGCGGTGACTCGGCCCGTGAGATCGTTCCTACAGCTAGCAGCACGAGGACGAGTAGTGCGCGAAGCATTTCACTTGCGGTGGAGTGCGAACTTCGCATGCGGCTAACGATCGAGTGCCGCACGGCGTAAGCGAGCTCGATCGATTGCGACCAGTGCAGCGCCGTCGTTTTCTGCGATCAACTGCACTGGCAAGCGGATTCGACTTGGCTCGAACGGCTTGGTGATCAGCAAGTAGTCGTAGTCCTTAGACACGGAGTTCCAGTTCACTGACTTGTCGGGCGGCATGTACCACGTTTCCTCGGGTCTATACGGGAGTTTGATGTAACGAAAGTACTTCTCGGGATTCGCGGTCTCGGCGGCGAACTCGTAGGGGGTCAGGCCCTGTCGATCGATCGTGATGAAAGAAGAAGCATGCAGCAACGGCCGCAGACTCCCTTGAGTACAACAGGTATAAATGGGCAATACATGTGAGCCATGCGGTAGCCGCGCGACGACATCGCGATATTGCCGCAAACGTGTATCCAGCGGACTGAGATGATGGATCAAATAGCCGAGGTTGCCTGCTGCGAGCAGGAGGGCGCTCATGGTCGCGAGCGATGTGATGCGTGTGGCCCTTGCAGAGCCTACAGATGGAGCGGCAGCGCATGTAAGAAGTGCGAATACACTGACCAACGCAAGCGGGCGAACATCGACAAACCACGCTTCCGAGTATCCGATGGGCAAAACGACATACAGCCCTACATAGGCGGTAGCCAATGCTGCCCATTCCAGCATGCGTCCGTCGCGCGCCGGACGGGTCATCAGGCACAGAAGCAAACAGCCGACGAACGCTAAGAACAACGACAAATCGCCGCGCTTCGAAAAGCGCAGGAATTCCGATCCGAGTCGCACGATTTTTCCGGTCGCCGTTCCCCAGGTGTAAGGATTTTCGCTGGGATCTCCCGGCAGTGTATACGTCGTCGCAACCCCAAAATGCCAGCATACGATGAGCGCAATAGGCACGATCAGCCACGCTTCGTTACGCAGATAGGTTTTGCCTAGATGCAAGCGAAGCAACCCAGAGACGCTGGCACCGACAGCAATGAAGAGCAATGTAGCAAGATGGGTCAGATACCCGAGTACCACAGCGACGACATAGCCGAGATACATCAGCCACGACCAGTGCGTTCGCAGGTGTGCTGCGATGGCAAGAGTCAAAATCGTGATCGCAACCGCCAGTCTAAAACTGAGAAAGCCCATCACGAAAAACCAATCCGTGGCTAAATAGAGACTGACGAGAACGACGAGTGAGTAGTCTTCAACCTTGACGTCATGAGCTCGCATGTACAACAGCAGTGCAGCGGGTAAAGAGAGCAAGACAAGACTCACCCAAACGCCGCTGCCGAGCGAAATCCCCCAGAAATGGATTGCGGTTGCAAGAAACAGATCGCCGAGGAGATACGGGATGGGTGCAGGATGGAATGTAAATATCCGTCTGAAATGCAGCCCGCTGTCGTAGATCAGGTCTTGCAGTACCGTTGCTCTGGCGATGTGGGCCGGGTAGTCGGTGAAAGCGAGTGGCGAATACTGGATCAGGGTTGCAACGTAGCAGCCGGTCAAAACCGCGACTGACAGCCAGGTGAACGTTCTTAAGGTTTGTGACAGACTGTGCATCGACCCCGCCCGTGGAACGACATCATTCGCCGACCGAGCAAATACCCGGCGGCGGTACGTCTGTTCCCTATGCAAGACCAAAGTAAGATTGAATCGTGCTCCGACCATCACGCATGCGCATCGCTACATTCAACGTCAATAGTATCAACGCCCGTCTTGCCAACGTCCTTCGCTGGCTTGCGGAAACAACGCCGGACATTGTGTGCTTGCAAGAGCTGAAGTGCCCGCAGGAGAAATTTCCCGAAGGTCCGCTACGCGATGCCGGGTATGGCGTGATCTGGCATGGGCAGAAGAGTTACAACGGCGTTGCGATTCTCGCGCGCGGGGAAGAGCCGGCCGAAATTCGACGTGCGCTTCCGGGCGACCCCGAAGACGTACACAGCCGCTATATCGAGGCGTCCGTCAAAGGAATCTTGATCGGCTGTCTGTATCTTCCCAACGGCAATCCTGCACCCGGGCCCAAGTACGACTACAAGCTTCGCTGGATGCAGCGGCTATCAGAGCACGCAGCGGCACTTGCAATGCAGGAAACGCCGGTGGTACTCGCGGGTGATTACAACGTCATTCCGACGGAGAAAGACGTCTATAAACCCGAGCGATGGGTCGACGATGCGTTGTTTCGCACCGAGACACGGGAAGCGTTTGGACACCTAACGAGCCAGGGCTGGCGCGACGCCATTCGTCACCTGCACCCCGATGCGCAGATGAATACGTACTGGGATTTCTTTCGCAATGCCTACGAGCGCGATGCCGGTTTGCGTATAGATCATTTGTTACTCAATGCAAGCGCGGCAAAGTATCTGCAACGCGCCGGCGTCGATCGCGACGTGCGCGGCTGGGAAAAGGCAAGCGATCATGCGCCGGCGTGGATTGAATTGAGTCTCTAGTGG
>Ga0068855_100001599_pt1 | contig 28444 bp, 23 predicted proteins | sample KBSCornC52_FD_66592 | JGI IMG/M metagenome (GOLD analysis project Ga0068855, IMG submission 66592) | Corn rhizosphere microbial communities from Kellogg Biological Station, Michigan, USA - KBS Corn C5-2 | ecosystem: Host-associated > Plants > Roots > Rhizosphere > Soil ... | reverse complement strand
ACGTTGATTCACCCGGTCAGACAACTGCATGAACACCACGCCGATCGAGAGCATGCTGATGCAGAAGCCGGCTGCTTGCAGCGTTACACTTGCCCCCTGGCTTTGCGAACCCACGGTGCGGAGAATATAAGGAAAGAAAAACCCGTTCGTGCCAGCCCACAGGTTCCACAGCCCGTACATGCTGGCCAGAAATACGATTGCCTTGAAGTGTCGCGGCGTGAACAGTTCCTGCAGTGGTGGCAACCCCGTTGGACTATGAGCCATCGCCGCGCTTGCGCCAGTTGTTGCATGGTCAAGATGCGCAGCCGTTTGCCAGCGGATCGATTCCTGCATACGCGATCGCAACAGTGTGAGCGCCAGTGCGACTAGGGCCAGATGCACAAACACAATGCGAGCTCCCAATACTCCGAGCGGAGCCATTGCCAGGAACATCAGTAGCACAACTACCGGGCCGAGATACCACAGGACTTGCGCCATCCCGCTATGCTTGCCGCGATGACCTTCCGGTGCCATTTCTGCAATGAGTGACCAGGATGCCGGAATATCGGCACCAACAGCCAGACCCACTATGACAAAACCGAGCACGATCATCCAAGGCTGACTTGCGAACACCAGCCACAGCATGCCAAAGGTGTAGAAGAGCATGTCGTACTGGTAGATCTTCTTACGTCCGATCTTGTCGCACAGTCGCCCGCCGATCAATGCACCCACACCCGCGGAAATAGCGTTTGCACTGAATGCGGCGATTAAGCCAATAAAGCGGTTGCTCAGATGAAACTGCTCGGCCCAAAGCGCCAAAGCACCGGAGCCGGCTACGATAGAGCCTGCATCGATGTAATTGGCTAACCCCGCAAGGATCGTGTTCTTCCAGTGGCGCTCACCCAGCACGTTCATGTTCTCCTTAGTCCGTATCTGACGCCAATGGACTCATGTGTGTGATCTGCCAAATCTGCAGTTACTACGGCAACGGGCCGTCAGCTAAAACGGCCCTGCCGTATATTACGGCCGTTTCACTCGTATGCTTGAGACACGTCGAGAACATGAAAGCAAGGTGACCAAAACGGGCTCTGGCATACGACGTTGTACGTGATACATTTTCCCTATGGTGTTGGCGCGTCGTCTTGCATTAGGTCCGCTCGCTGTTGTCCACATCTGTGCATTAGTGTGTCATGCAATCTTATTTCCAATGAGATAAAGAAAGGCTGTGCGGTGAAGCCATCGTCGCTGGCGGCAGTTAAAACTGCAGGATTGTTTAGTGTGCCGTTGCCGCTACCTGAGCTGGAGTTCCGATTACGACCCCATACGCCTCGCGCACACGCCGCTCATCTGCCTGGCGATACTCGCGGTAAATGCGCTGCTGCTCGCGGATTGATGCCAAGTGCGACTCAATGTTTTCAGGAGTTATCGAGACTCCGAAATCTGGAGTGCTCATGCCTAGAATCCGTCGCACGATCACATCCCCGACAATCTTACTGTAATGGGATGGATCCCAGTACCATTGCGAAGTGTGGTTTACCGACACGGCTTCTGTCGAATACGAATCGTATCCGCTGAAATCCCATAATGCGATGCGGCTGCGGCCGTCGGCTCCGGAGTATTTTGCTGTTAGTGTAACAAGTTCACGTTTCCACGCTTCATATACGGGCCAGTAGCCCAGCAGAGACATCATCTCGAGTGTGTCCGCATGGACTGGATTGATGAAGAAAATCAAGTGAGTTCCATGTGATTTGCAAAGATTTATTATCGCTTGGACATCTTCCATGGCCATTGGGTTGGCTTCGCCATAATAGCGGCGCGCATTGTAAAGTTCCTGGGACATGATGAACGCATAAGAGCCACCATGAGCGCGATCAAGCACGACGAAATTCCCTGCGACCATGTCAATCGACCCTCTTGTAAGATTCGCCGTGAGCGTTGCAGTGCTATCGCTTAGTGCATCGAGCGAAATCGTAGCTTGAACAAGGTCGCGAATTTGCTTCCGGGTTCGGCCAGTATTGATGTTGCCATCACGTGTGACCATCAGCCCCGATTCGAAATCCGGCATCGCAGCTCGGCTCGCCTCCTTAGTGGTTAGGAAGGTCTCGAAATCCAGGCCTAATACGGCTAGTTCAACGCCATTGTGTGACATTACATGCTGCAGATAGCGATACGCGATGTATGGAGTCCCACCGGCGACCCCGAGGTTATAGACCGGGCGGTCGTGTTCAGGCCATGCGGGGTATTGTGCATCCAAGCCAAGCTCGACGCGTGAGCTGCCGAGGATCAGTGTCTTTGGGTGCTCGCGGAGCACGTCATAAGTTTTCATGAGTCGATCATGTCCATGGACCGCGGGTTTGTGCTCGTTAAATCCTACGATGCGCGGTGCACCGATAACCAAGTACGGGTCCATCGCGACATTGAACCCAACCACAACCGATCCGATCAGCGTACCGGCGAGCACCCAACTCATTAAGAAGCGTCGAGATTGTTTCTCCATCTGTGATCAGAACTTCCAATACAAGAACGCGCCACCCCGGTTCAAAGCCGAGACGCCCAACACCCACAGTAGACCGACTATTGTGGCTGTAACTCGGTCGAGAGAGAGGCCGCTGCGATCAATCTCTCTGGCTACTGTCCAGGCATGGCGAACTTTCGCCATTACGAAATTGTCTTTTGCCCCAGCAGAGCGCTCAATGAATCGGGAAGACGCGCCCAGCGCGGGCGCTTCTTCCAGGTCCTCCGGAAAATCTAAGGCCGGTTGTAGTGGGCGCAGAACTTCGAGCGAATTAGGCAATCGCGTCGCAGCGAGCCAAAGTATGGCGATCCAAATGAAAGAAGTAACAGGCACAAAGTCTGCGAGCATGCTCCAAGGCAGAGTTACCCCAAAGTTGTGAAGAAGCTGCATGTCGTATGGCAGGATGCCGTTCAAACCGAGCATCCCTGCAAGAATCGACAGAGCTGAAGGAACCGATGTCGCGCGGAAAAACACAAGAGCAGTCACTACAGCACTGAAGGTAAGAACGAATCCCACCGGCTTCATCACGCGCTCATAGCTTACTTCATCGGGCCAGAAGCGAGGACGCACTATGCGCCAGCTCTGGTTGATCGTTAGATAAATGCCATGCAATACACCCCAGACGATGAATTGCCATCCGGCGCCGTGCCACAATCCGGAAATCGTCATCGTAATCAAGGTAGGGACGGCCACGAGAATAGCAATCGCCGAGAACCGCGAACGCGTCCCGCGCAGCACTGGTTTTTCCTTGGCAATACGTGCTCTCGTGAGGCTTAACACGATAGGCGTATAGACGTATGCCGTTAGAAGGCGCGTAAGTGTGATGTGCCAGCGGTTCCAGAACTCCACGAGGCTGCTGGCCTTGAGCGGCGAATTGAAATTCATAGGTAGCCGCACACCGAACATCCTTGCAACTCCGAGTGCCATATCTGAGTAACCGGAGAAGTCAAAATATAGCTGAAACGTGTACGACAAAACGCCAGACCAGGTTGTGAGCAGGGTAGGTGGCTCGCCTGGAGGTGCTGCGTCAAATACGGGCGCTACGAACTGCGCAACGCCATCGGCAACGACGCTCTTCTTGAAAAGTCCTATCGAGAACAGACACACCCCAACCGCCACGTTGGTGCTGAAATTCCGCGGCGTTGTTTCGGTGAGCTGCGGCATAACTTCGTTGTAATGAACGATAGGGCCGGCGACGGTTCGCGGGAAGAACAAAGTGAAAAGGAGATAATCGAGAAACGGGACCGACTTCACTTGGCCTGATCGCACGTCGGCCAGGAAGGCGATTTTCTGAAAAGTGAGGAAAGAGATACCGAGCGGCAGGATCAATTCGGCTAGTTCGAAGTGCGTCGAGAAAACTGTGTTTGCCGTATCCAGGAAAAAATTCTTGTATTTGAAGTAGCTTAGAAATAAGACGTTGGCTACCACTCCTACAGAAAATACAACACTCCGCAGCCGCTCCTTAGATGCTTTCGTGCGCAGTAAAGCTCCGGCAATCAAATAATCGAGGAGAATCGACGGAGCGATGGTCGCGAGGCTCTCGAGACTTGCGTAAGCGTAAAATCCGACCGACGCCAAAATCAGCCAACCCAACGCAGCAGTGCGGCCCATGAATTTGGCAAGAAGCCAGAATCCGCCGAGGGTCGCGGGTAGGAAGGCGAATATAAATTCATAGGAGTTGAATGGCATGTACGCTGGCTCAGCGCCTTCAGGCGAGCGCCCGTTTATTCTCGGTTCCTGGGGCAGTTTCAACAATCGCCATCGGAACCGGAGCCGCAAGGTAGGAGGCAATGTCCAATCGCCATTGGCTGCGATCATCGTCGACTGCGATAGGTGAAAAGCCAAGCCGCGCATAGTGGTCCTTCACCATACTATTGCGTTCAGTTTTGAGGTACTCGCCGATCAATGCTCTTACGCCTGCCCTTTTGGCGCTCGAGACGATATAGTTGAGCGTGGCCTGCTCGAGTGTGCGGTTGAGCACTCGGCAACTCATGAGCCAAGTATCGATGAGCCAGTCGAAGTTCTGCTCAACACAGATGACAACAGCGACTATCCCGTTGTCTCCGAAGCGATCGATCAGCCGAACCTGCAAAGTTAGACCTGAGGCCGAGGTTTCGAATGCCTCCACTTCCGATTCAGTGTAGCGGTGTGTAGTGAGATTAAATTGATTGGTCTTGTTGATGAGCTGCGTAATTCGGGAGCGCCCGACACGATCGAAAGGTGAGCAGATGGCCTGCATCTCAAGCGCGCGCAAGTAAGATTCGAGGTCGCTGGCTGCGCCGAGCAATTCGGCCCGGGCGGTGTTGGCCTGATACTGATCGGCGCGGCTTTGGTCTTCTGCAGTGAATCCGATTGCCTCGAAGTATCCCGCGGCCAATAAGGTTTCAGCATAAAACGCTGCATCATTTGGGAGCTCCGGAGCAGCGACTTCAGGTAATGCTTCGCGCACTTGTGCACGTTCTGCAGGGTTGTCATCGAGCAAGACCAATGCATCGATGCCGATATTGAGTGTTTCAGCTATCGCTTTCAGGTTCGATGCCTTGTCTTGCCAGTTTGCTTGAAAGACGGCGATGTGCTCTTCCTTTAGCAGCATCTCTGGATGCGAACGGAACGCACTGCGCGCTACGTGATCATCGTTTTTAGATGAGACTGCCAGAACGATCCCACGCTCACGCAACGCGATCGCTGTCTGCTGAATATTGAGATAGGCCTCGCCTGCGGGACTACCATTGCCAAGCACGATACCAGCTAGACCGTCATCGCCAATGACTCCGCCCCAAAGCGTGTTATCGAGGTCGAGCACGAGACATTTACGCGACTTGCCTCGTGCAGCTGCAACGAGACGGCCGACCCAATCGGCATAGAGCGGCACCATGGCGTGAGAAAACGGAAATTTTCCGAGTGTCCACTGCACCGGGTCGTGCCACTGACGGAGACCTACGCTCTCGGCCAACGCAGCCGTATCGAGTAGAAGATCGGAAGAGTTTCCAACCCGCACTCTCAGTTCGTAATTGTAGTGATCGATCAACCATTGCAGCGTACCAGGCACATTACGCTCGAGACTGCCGAATAAGCTATTCGCAACTTGAGGCGCAGTTTGCGCGACGACAGTGCACCCCGAAGCGCTGCGCAGTCCGTGGCGGATACTATCAATATACCGCAATGCCGAATCTACGGTAGCCCGGGCGCGATCTGCGTCACCTGGCGTTGGCGTGAAAGGTAGACCGCGATGATCAACGGCGAGCAACACAAAGTGACATCGCGCCTGATTCATCGCGGAGTTGGGATTCAGCGCCTCGGGAGCAACTTGGTCGAATGCTGTCCCGATCGTTTGCAGCAACACGCCGTGCCGAAGCGCGCTGACGGTGACGGCAGGAAGAAGAAGATCGGCGGTCCCGTTCGATAGCACTCCGAGCCGCGTAACATCGGCCTCGTCCGTAGCAATCTTCGCAATCGTCGTTCCAAGTGTGTGAAGTTGGTTGCCGCTAAGACGGCAGCCGGCCAACGACCTCGCAAGTTTGTGCCGATCCAGGTTAGATGCGGACAGACTTCTTACTCGTTGGCGAAAATCGTGCGGCGGCTCCGCAAGCCACGGAAGATCTATGAGTTGTGGATCCATGACACCTTCTCGTGATCCTGAAGCGTGTGACGACGGCTCGCAGTCATGGGCTCGTGCGTTGAGTTTTCTTTTGAATGAGCTCCGCAAGCTGTCCGACGTTTTTTAGCGAGCCGATCTCGGTGGCGCCGAAGCGCACGAAAAACGCTTTCTCAATCTCGAGAAACAAACGTACGTTGCCGAGACTGTCCCAACCCTTTACCTTTTTTGCCGTCAGGTCCGGCGTAGCGACGATATCGTCATCGTCGAATACGTCGCGGAGCACGGTCGTTAGTCTTTCAAAGATATATGCATCCGCCATGAAATGTCCTTGAGGCTTAACCATTACATCAGTGATGTCCGGAGGAGTATTTGCCGTCGCCGCTACATCGATGGCCGGTCTCGTAACCATGAAGATATCAAACACTAATGCTGTCGATGCGTCGTAACCTATGGAGAATCGCCGATGAACTTATAAGTAATCGAACTGAGGTGCCGGCAATGCTGAGCCGTGCGATAGGGAGTTTCCGCTTGTCAATCGTCTTTATTATCAAACGCTTCGTAAACAATGAGCAGAAATAGAGGCAGGGGCGCGTATGACCAAAAATATGGATTGTTCAGCGAGAGTATCTCGCTTGAAGTCGATGTTGGTTTGCTGTGCCTCATCAGCGCAAGAGGATTGCTGATTACGGCTCTGTCATGCGTGCAGAATCTGCTCGCTTCGACATTGGTTCGCAGTCTTCGCTAGGAGCTTCCAAGGGGTTTACCGTAAATGCGAACGTGTACGTGCTCTATCGTAAGCCACGTGTATGTCGCCAACACGTTAGGTGGATTAATAAACTCTTAGCGAGCGTTCTCGCAGTCACTGCCATTTTCGGCATAAGTGACGCAGCCGAGCCGCAGGCCGATGCTGTGTCGGTTGAGCTTGCCAACTGCGAACAAATTTTGCAGCACGCAGGCGCGTCACCGATCGAGGTTGCCAAGTTCGAAGAGGGAATGCGTCATGCATCTGCAGCGGAGCTCGCCGGGTTTGCCGCATACCTGAGGCAGCTATCACCGTCTGGGCTTGCGGAATTACTAGATCATCTGCGGCATTCCCCGGACGATCAATATGTGCCCGGTCCGGATTCCCAACCGCAGCTTGGCGTCCCCAAAGGCAAGATCTTTGAGTTCACATTCGACCGCTCCAAAATCTTTCCCGGCACAAAACGACAGATCACCGTTTATATTCCGGCCCAGTACACAGCCGATAAACCCGCTTGTCTCTATGTCGGCTTGGATGGTCTCGGCTCCACGGTGCCGATAGTCTTTGATAATCTCATCCACAAGCATGAAGTGCCGGTTACGATTGCTGTCGGCATCGCGCCTGGCACGGTCGATTCGGGTGAGCCGCCGCTGAATCCCCGTCTCAATCGCAGCTTTGAATTCGATGGCTTGAATGACAACCTTGCAAGATTTCTGTTGGAGGAAGTGTTTCCGGAGCTCGAACGTCGCAAGACTCCCGATGGATTACCGATTCGCTTATCGAAGGATCCAAATGACCGCGCCGCAGGCGGAGGCAGCACTGGTGGAATTGGTGCTTTCACACTGGCTTGGGAGCGCCCGGATAGCTTCCGCCGCGTCTTCACCGCTGTTGGCAGTTTTGTCGGGATGCGAGGCGGGGATCATTACCCGGTGTTCGTGCGAAAAACCGAACCCAAGCCGATTCGAATTTTCATGCAAGACGGCTCAAATGATGAGCTGACCACGTTTATCGGAGAGGTCGGTAGCTGGTGGATGAGCAATCAAACTATGCAGCGTGCGCTGACCTTTGCTGGCTATCAAGTGGAGCATGTCTGGGGTTTAGGCTCGCACGATAGTAGGCACGCAATCGCCGTGTTTCCCGATGCGATGCGCTGGCTATGGAAGGACTGGCCGCAACCGATCACGATTGGCAATTCCAAAAATGTATTGCTTCAAGCGATTTTGCAACCTGGCGAGAATTGGCAGATTGTGACAGGGAAATACGAATCAAACGGTATCCTAACTGCAGATCCGGAAGGCATGATTATCTTCGTCGATGCTGCCGAGAAAAGGACACGAAAGATTCTAACGAACGGCGAGCTTGTGGATTACCAGGCAATGAGGAAACCATATACTGCCTTGGCCTTCGGTCCGGATGGTCGATTCTATGCAAGTGAGGCTGACAAGATAGTCGTCTATTCACCTGGCGCCAAATTCTCCACCATTGCGCAGAACATGGCTGCTAAAAACATAGTCGTGACGCACGACAGTAATCTTTACGTCACTGAGTCAGATTCTTCGGGCAATGAGCAGGGTGGCAAGGTGTGGCTGATTCGACCCAATGGCAAAATAGTATTGCTCGATAGCGGTCTGAACCACCCATCCGGTATCGCACTCTCGCCCGACGGACTGTGGCTCGCAGTTGCGGAGAACAAGACTCATTGGGGCTACAGCTATCGGGTGCAACCGGATGGAAGTGTGCAATACAAGCAGCGTTTCTATTGGTTCCACGTAGCCGATACTGCAGATAATAGTGGAGCGGGAGCTTGGGCAATGGATCGCGAAGGGCGCTTGTATGCGGCCACGCGTATAGGCGTTCAGGTGTTCGATCGCAACGGCCGCGCGCGAGCCATTCTGCCGCTGCCAGGTGGAGAAGTGACCGGACTTGCATTCGGTGGACCTGACTTCGATGTACTCTATGTGAGCTGTGCGGATCACAAGCTTTACCGCCGCAGGCTCAAAGTGGCGGGCTCGCCGCCCTGGGGCGCACCGATCAAATTGCCTGCTTTGGCAGCCGGCTGAGCCTCGCGCCGATCTATTTAGTGTTCAATATCTCAGCCTGCAGCAGGGAGCGATGATGGATTCGCAGAACAGCTACTCCGAGCAACTGGAAAGTGCTTATCGCAAAGTATTCCGCCGTGTCATGCCGCTGTTGCTCGTTGCATATATCACTGCGTATCTCGATCGGGTCAACGTGGGGTTTGCCAAACTGCAGATGCTGAAGGACCTTGGGTTCACCGAATCCATTTACGGGTTCGGAGCCGGCATTTTTTTCCTTGGCTATTTTATATTCGGCCTCCCCAGCAACTTGATGCTGCATCGAGTGGGCGCACGCGTGTGGCTTGCCGGAATCATGATTATCTGGGGAATCATTTCCGGGCTGATGAGTTTAGTTCGAACGCCGGCTGGCTATTACGCGCTACGCTTCTTGCTCGGTGTGGCGGAAGCTGGATTCTTTCCCGGGATCATTTTTTATTTAACACGGTGGTACCCAGACGCGAGGCGTGGCAAAGCGACGGCGATTTTTATGACCGGGATTGCGATCTGCAGCGTCATTGGCAGTATCTTGTCCGGCTGGATCATGCAGACATTCGATGGTCTGTACGGCTGGGCAGGGTGGCAATGGCTGTTTCCCGTGGAAGCTGTTCCCGCCGTGTTAGTGGGTCTTTGGATTTTCTCGGCCCTTCACGATGACATCGCGAGCGCGTCCTGGCTCGATGCGCGCGAGAAATCGCTCCTTACAGCCGAGCTCAAGCGCGACTTTAGTCCGAAGCCAACAGGGTCCTTTTCCGAAACTTTTCGCGACGGTCGAGTTTGGTTGGCCTGCCTCGTCTATTTTTGTGCAATGACTGGTCTTTACGGCATCGGCTTTTGGCTGCCCACGATCATCGCGGAAATGGGAATCAAGAATCCATTAAACATCGGTATGCTTGCAGCCATTCCTTATGCGGTAGCGGCCGTCGGTATGGTGCTGGTGGCCCGCAGTGCCGATCGGCACAAAGAGCGACGCTGGCACGTTGCCATACCTGCTGCGCTCGGTGCGGTCGGGCTGATTCTAAGCGTGCTCTTCGTCGACGATAGAGTCATTGCCATTGCTGCGCTCGCCATTGCAACGTTTGGCATTCTTAGCGCCGCGCCGCTCTTTTGGAGTTTGCCCACAGCCTATCTCAGGGGGGCCGCAGCTGCAGCAGGTATTGCGATCATCAACTCCTGCGGCAATCTGGCGGGTTTCTTGAGTCCTTATATAGTCGGCTGGACGAAGGACTTCACTGGTTCAACGGCGGCTGGCATGTACTACGTCGCGGCGTCTTTATTCGTCGGAGCAGTGTTGGTTGTGGCCTTTATGCCAGCGCGGGAGATCAACTAAAAGGCGTCAGTTGTGATCTATGGTGCAACTTACATTGGTGCCGTTCGACAGGCCGGAGAATTTAAAAGTAACATTGGACCAAAACCAGGTGGCGTTGCCATTGCTGTAACTAAAATTAGCACTTGTTGATGTCAGCGTGACTCCATTGCACGTTACGGAGTTCAGCCAATTGGAGCTGGGATTTGAGGAGAACCCACCAACAACAAACGCGGACCAAACACCTGACGTGCAACCTATCTGAGGCCAGACGTTAAAGTACTCGTATATGCCGGTGACCGTAGTTCCTCCTGCTAATCCTGTGGGTGAGTAGGACCCCATGCCCCAAGGGCCCGCATAGCCATAATATCCGCAGGTATTTGTCCCTTTTGTCAATGTACCAAAATCGGTTGTGGCGGCAGCAATGTGGGACGCAAGTGCGAACGTACTAAACACTGCGAGGAGAAACGACCAGTGGATGAATTTGCCTGCTTTCATGATTCATCTCCCTAAGTTTCAATTCCTTGATGATCAAGGGCAAGCGATTGTTTCGCTTCTCTGGTTTCCTTCAAGTGACCTGTATTCATCGGTTCTGTCGTGTACACGGATCTTGCTGTATGCTCAAGAGTCTCGGCATATCTTCAGAAAGATTGTCGCATCATCAGAAATTTTCTAGTCGAGCAGTCATCAGCACTGCGGGTGAAGACTTTGAGTGCTGACGCTCATGTCACCCGAAGGGATGGCTTGTAAACACACCCATGTCAGAGTTTTAACGGATGGACTTCGAGCAGTGACGGTGCTGCAAAATCGACTCCATGAGTTATCCGATTCTGCGCCGCTAGACCAATGTACTGTTTGCGCTTTTGATTAACGCTAGCAAGCCAAGGCTGCTCTCCCAAGGTCTGCACCGACAGCCCTGCGGTGCTGTGCTGTTGTAGTATTCGGCCCAGGCCCCGGTGGGATCTCTCAGTTCAAGCATTCGTTGGACGAATTCGTTGGCACGAGGATCTCGGTCTTTGAGCAGCGCCAGTGAAATCATTGCCATTTCAAAGCCAGGCAGTTTTCTATTGGTCCATGTGAAGTGTCCATTTTTGGCGAAGACGCTGACAGCCTCCATTAGAGTTGCCGTCGTGACGTCCTGCGTTACCGCACTGTAATCGATCAAGCTTGAGGTTAAAGCGACCGACGGAATGAAATAAGTCTTCGGCTCATAGGCCTCTTTGGTGCGTTGTGGGTAACAGCTGTAACAAAAATAACGACCATCCTCGGCAAGCTCTGTGGTGGAGAGGAATAAGCAGTTGTCGTCGTATTGACCTAAGCACACGCCATAGCGAAAACGCGGTAAAGATCCCAATTCACGACGGCTTGAGTTGTTAATCGTAAGCTTTCCGTCCGCTGTAAAGTTTCGGGTATATGCACGCTTCACCATTGTGAGTGTTTGTCGGTGCTGTAACACCTCTTCGGGCCGAAGCTTGCGTGCAGTCGCCCACACTAACAGCCGTTCTGCGGAAGCGAGATAAAGCAGGGTCGCTTCACTAGCGCCATCGTTCAGATGTGTCCGAGGAAAAATTCCGCCAGCAACATAGGTCTCATCTCCGTTGAAGGGCAGCATGTTTCCAAGGAGCTGGCTTTCTTGCGCAACGAGAGCCCACTTGAGCATCGGAAAGATATGCTCGATGAAGTCCTCATCTCGCGTCGCCTTGAGATAATCGAAGGCCTGAATGATTAAGTACCCGGTTATCTCTACGTCGTCATTCTCCGCCCGATGAAACCAATGATATGGGCCATCGCTTTGTGCGTTATGAATTCGCCCATGAGTGGTATAGATGGAATAGTAATAGCTGAGAATGGCCTTGGCATGATCGTGCATATTCAGTGCTAATAAAGCCCTTGATACGCTGTATTGATCGCGTACGTAAAACAAAGGATAAATCGGTCCTGCTGCAACAGGACCCGCCTGGGATCGGTGCCCCAATAATAGTGTGCCTACATCATCAATTACCGACTCGATTGGAATAACCGTATTTTCATATGTTCCCGTCCAGCTGATTTTGGAAAGACGAGATCGCCAGGATTCACGGACTCTAGTCAGTGATTGCTCCGCCGGTTTGACCAAAACGTGATCGATGGCACTCAGGCATTCTGCTATGCCTGCGTCTGCGACCAGCAAAATATCACTGCAACCGGGAGCAAATCGAAGTAATGTTTCGTAACGCGGAAGATCCAACGCAATAGTACCGAGCTGCCGTGGCTGGCTTGCTCGCTCGCCTATTTTAAATTGTGTGTTTTTTGGAAAGACGAGTTGGACTGTGTAACTATTTGTCGAGCGAAAATCGAAAAAAATGTCTGTACCGCAAGGCCATTGACCGATTAGTGAGCCGCAACTCTGATAACGATCAGAGTAGTCCACCAACCGTGGTCCCCACACGGCAAAAACCAGTTCGACGCGAGACGAGATCATACGTCTAAGGCAGGGCTGACCTTCTTCCAGGAAATCGACAATCTCTCCCACAGCATCGGCCCCTACAGTGAGCTTGTGGTGCCAGATATTTGTGCCTTGTTCACGCGATGAGACGGTACGAATCTCTGCTGGGCTGACTAACGTCATTGTGAGAAGGTTTGGCGAGCTGATCCACGGTGCTCGAAAATACACAATATTCGGTCCCAATTCGTGCACCATCGCCTGCCCATTGCCCAGTACATGTGTGCACTCATCCGTATCTCCGATATGCCAATGACGTTCATGAACTAGGTTAAGCGAAGGCGACGCGCTTTCGACACGCGGCGAGTTACTCGATAGTCTGGTCGTCCCTCTCTCAACGTGCGAAGAAAATGCCGAGAGTGGACCTGAGATTGTTGCAACACCAGCACTCAACAGAAACTCTCTGCGCTTTACCATGACGTCTCCTGGCCACATGTGCGTAACGAGCAATAGAGCATGCAAAGCATTTCCGGTGCGCTCCGACTTATGCTTATTGCCTTGTGGGCGGATGACTAGCTAGCAGCTAGGGCGGCGCTACTTCTGCTAGTTACGACTACCGAGGTACTACAAACCCCCTGCCCAACGTGATGGGCGTCCAGTGCTGGATTCAGCGCTTGGGGATGTGTATTTGGATGCCCTTGAAAGCGGTGATCGTTAGCGATGTGGTGGAAGGAAGGGTGCGTTCGCCCCTTTGGCGCAATAAACGTACTATATTGACTTCCCCCCGGCCTATTGCAACTTGCTAGCGTATAGGACGTGAGCCGCCGGATCCCGCCTGGCTCAACTCTCGATCTCCGGTGGCGAACTCGGAAACGTTATCTTCGTGCTACTCGTAGGGAAAGCAGTTCGAGATCAGCCTTGAACTTGACCTGTCGCGCCTCGTCCTGTTCCGCTGTCTCGAGCGCTGTCGAATTCCAAAGGGGGGAGGTTTGCTCGTTGATCGTCGTAGCTACCGTGAGCTTCGAAAACAAGTCAGAGAATATTAGTTCAGGGGTGGGTATGACAACAAACAATAATCGCTCAATGAGAATCACTCGTTTGGGCTTGAAGCTGGGTTGGTGTGCCTTGATCGGGGCCACGGGACTTCTGCTTACGGCGTCCGCCATGGCGCGAGCGGAATCCGTTCGGTTCGATATTCCCATTCAACCTCTACCGGCAGCGCTTAGGGTATTTGCCGCACAAGCGCAAATGCAGCTGCTATACGAACAGGGCGCGGTGGCCAGTGCCAGCGGGAACGCAGTAATCGGCGAGTTCGACAAACAAGCTGCCCTTGCGCAACTCCTGCGCAATACCGGGCTTGAGGTCGTCTATAGTTCAGAGAGTACTGCAACGATTCGGCCGGCTAGCGACAAGCAGACCGAGCAGAAAATAACAACCGACGCGCATGCACCCGTTCCATTGCGTTTGGCGGAAGTTGCTCAACCACGAAAACGAGATTCGTCCGTAGAATTGGCAAAGAGCTCACTTGAGGAAGTCATTGTCACTGCACGCCGTCGCGAAGAAAACATTCAAACAGTGCCGGTCGCCATCACCGTTGTTTCACAGGAGGCTTTGCAGGAGAACAACGTTCAGACGCTCGGAGACCTGCAATATATGGTCCCATCTATGTCGGCAACTACCGGCCTAACTCGCGACGCACTGAATCTCAGCATCCGAGGCCAGGGTACTAATGGAATCTCCGGTCTGCCGGCCGTAATTGTCTACATTAATGAAGTTCCAGTCCCGACAGATAAGGATTCCAATATTGTCGGCGGACCGGGTTTACTTTTCGATCTCGAAAACGTTCAAGTATTGAAGGGGCCGCAAGGTACGCTCTTCGGTCGAAACACGACAGGCGGCGCACTTCTGCTGCAGACCAAACGACCATCCAACGAATTCGGCGGCAGAATTCAGCTCACCGGCGGGAACTACAGCGATCGAGAAGTCGACGGAGCAGTCGATCTACCGATCGTTCACGACAAGCTACTCACGCGTGTTGCTTTCACTGGACAGAAGCGGGACGGGTTCACGAAGCTCTTGAGCGAACCGGGCCATCCGAATGGGATTGATGCAGACAATCGAGACTTCTGGTCCGCTCGGGGGACAGTAACATTCCGCCCCGCAGACTCATTCGAAAATGACACCATCGTGACATACACGAAATATGATAGTAACGGTGCGCCGGTGCTTCTGACCGACCTCAATCCCACAGGTGTGATCTCGTTTCTTTATCCGGCGATACCTGCGCAGTTTGCGGAGCAACAGTCGTTGGGGATTCGCACGGCTATTCCTATCGATACCCACCTTGAATCGAGTGGCAGCACTCTGTCGATCAATAACATCTCGCGCTTTGCTCTAACCAACGAGGTTACGTTGCGGAATATTTTTGGTTATACCGAGTCGAAGACCTCCTATGCATTTGATCTCGATGCGACCTCAAATCCGATCCTCAATATCCCCAACACACCTCGCAACCAGACCATTCGGCAATATACGGATGAACTGCAAGTTCTCGGCAAAAATCTAGACGGACGCTTGGATTGGATCGTTGGTGGATTCTTCCTCAAACAAAATCCGCCTTCGACCTACGTGCTACAGACCTCATTGATACTTGCAGGAACGCCGTTTGGTGGGCCTAGCGACAGCGAGTATCGTCAGGGCGATAAGAGCGAGGCGATCTTTGGCCAAGCTACCTACGCTATTACTCCAAAGCTAAAGTTCACCGCCGGTGGTCGTTACACATGGGACGAGCGCTTTTTCAACACTCGAGGTGGCAATACCTTCCCAGTCGTCTGTACAGAGCCACGAGTAAACTGCACCGATACAACGATGACTGAATCCAAGGGCAGTGCATTTACGTGGACGTTGGGATTGGATTATCAAGTATCACGCGAAACCCTGTTGTACCTGGCGTCGCGACGCGGCTATCGAGCCGGAGGTGTCAATCTGGGCACGTTTAACGGTGTCAGGCTTCCATTTGATCCTGAATATGTTACTGACGTGGAGATTGGTACCAAGTCGGATTGGAACCTCGGGAATGTTCCAGTGCGCACCAATGTTGCGATCTACTACCAAGATTACAGCGATATACAGGTATCCCAAACGCTCATTGACAACCAAAATTTTCCGGTCGGCATCACCGCTAACGCAGCGACTGCGAGAGTATACGGTGCGGAATTCGAAGCGCTCCTCCAATTGACTGAAAACCTCCAGATCGGAGCAAATTTTGATTATCTTCATTTTGAATATACGGAGTTTCAGCCCGGTGTTTTGCATACGGATTTGCTAGAAGCACAGACCACGGTGAACCGTCCGCCGCGAAAATACGGAGTGAGTGCGCGCTATCACCTACCTGTTCCATTGACTATTGGCGATATATCAATTCAGGCAAATTGGAATTGGCAGGATGAAAGCGGTGACACCTCACAGCCTGGCGGAATAATTGACGCGTTCGGGGTACTCAATGCTGTAATCAATTGGAATGAGATTGCCGGCAGTCATATCGATACTTCGGCGTTTGTCTCCAACGCGACCGATAAGGAGTACAACGCCGGACCGGTAGCGCTGTACAACAATTTAGGATATTCGGCGGCAAGATATGGAGAGCCGCGCATGTACGGGCTCCGATTGCGCTATCGTTTCGGCGGCGAATAGCAAACACCATAAATTCAACGATTCAGGCACGGTATCGAAGTTAGTCTGATCATATTCCTGGATACCCCATCACCAACTGCATCTATTTTTGGTGCAGTCCAGGTGGGGCATCCTGGTTATGGACATACGAGGTCCACAGACTCGAAGCCAGCATCGGTATCAAGGCGTGACATGGACGCCTTGCTGAGCATCGTACTCCTAAGTTTCACTAGGCCAGAGCTTTTGTAAGAATCTTTTTCATGAAGTAACGGCAACTAGCGCAAAGGTTAGTGCGCCAATTCTTACGACGTGTCGAGATTCGACATGCTCGCTGAAATCGATCTAAGCGTGACACTTGGATCGTAGATGGCCTGCCAAAAATCTCCATAGTTTCTGACGTCTCTACGCGACCAGACTCTGGTAGCTTCCAATCTCTAATAAAATATTTCGTACGTAGATTAGGGGGCGAGTTCACGGAGAGACAATGAGGCTCGTCAATACGATCGTCCCCACAGTCCCCAAGCGAATGAATGTCATTGGATCTGCATTCGATGCCGGAGCTCGACCGACCATCCAGATAAGAGAGCCTTTTAGCGCAAGCCCACGCCTTGGGAAATTACGCGAGCGCTTCGAGTCACATCCAAAACATTGGCTCTCCAGGAGAATCGGCGCGACGTGCGGTCACTCGCACCATGTTTACGAGCCGTCTGATCGAGAGATCGTCTGCGCGTTTGTTAATTTACGACATGCGTGGCAAGTGACGCGTCAAGTGACGCGTGTTGCTGTGATTTGGTCGTGCGAAAAGAAGACTTGGCTCTCGTCTTACTAACGGAGGAGCTGTTATGTCATTCGCTTCGGCCGAAATGCATGCAGACCCGAAACGCGCATTCGGCCTACCGCCGCTCTGCGTCGATCTCGACGGTACCCTTATCCTAAGTGACCTGTTGCTCGAATCACTGTTGCTTCTAATCAAGCGCAATCCGTTCTACCTCCTTCTCGTTCCATTCTGGCTAATGCGTGGTCGAGCAGTTTTGAAGGCCGAAGTTGCTGCTCGGGTCGCACTCGACCCTCAGGAACTACCATACGATAAGGAGTTCATCAGCTGGCTCGAGTCCGAGCGTAGCGCCGGACGAACCCTGTGGTTGTGTACGGCATCGAATGAGCTGCTTGCCAGACGCGTTGCCTCTCATCTTGGGATTTTCTACGGCGTACTTGCCAGCGATCGCAACGTAAATCTTGCGGGATCGGCCAAGGCTATGCTTCTGGCCAAGCGTTTCGGCGATGGCGGTTTCGACTATTGCGGGAACGAGCGGCGGGATATCGAAATTTGGAGGCGTGCGCGTGGCGCAATCATCGTTCACGGCAGTCGTCGGCTGAAACTCGAGGTAGCACGCCATACCGCAGTCCTGCGCACGTTCCCGCGTCGCGTAAATACCCTACAGGCAATTGTTCGTTCGGTACGGCCTCATCAGTGGGCAAAGAACGCACTGATCCTCGTACCGTTATTGACTGCGCATCGCCTTGGCGAACCTGCGGCTCTTGTGGCCGGACTACTTGCCACGGTCGTGTTCTGTCTATGCGCCTCGTCGGTCTATATTGCTAACGATTTGTTGGATCTCGCGGTAGACCGCGCCCATCCTCGGAAATCGAAGCGCCCGTTCGCGGCTGGGGATATTTCGCTGCTTACGGGATTCACGCTTGCACCGAGCCTGCTTTGTGCAGCAATGATCATTGCGGCATTCCTCCCAACGAGGTTTCAGCTTGTACTCATCACGTACTATGCGCTTACGGTGGCCTATTCATTCGTACTGAAAAGAGTTGCGCTCATCGATGCAATCACGCTCGCGGGACTTTACACACTACGTATTATCGCGGGCTCCGCCGCTGTGGGGACGTCACCTTCGTTCTGGCTGCTATCGTTTTCGGTGTTTCTGTTTTTGAGTCTCGCCTTTGTGAAGCGCTTCGCCGAACTCGATGCTCTTCGCCGGCAACAGCGCTTAAGGGCTGCCGGACGCGACTACGAGATCCCAGATCTTCCCCTTCTGCAAAGTCTCGGGATCGCGGCGGGCTATTTGAGCGTCGTATTGCTGGCTCTCTATGTCCACTCACCGGAAGTCGAAGGTCTTTACCGTCGGCCGGAGATGATCTGGATAATATGCGTGCTGATGTTGTATTGGATCAGCCGCGTCTGGATGAAGACGCAACGAGGCCAAATGCACGATGATCCGGTCGTATTCGCATTGAGGGATCGGGTAAGTCTGTTGATTGGTCTAGCTACCGTGATTGCAGTGGTCTTGGCCATCTAAAGATACGCTCATCTCTAGCAGCTTACCGAAATAACAACCGAACCACTCATGAAATCTCTGCGCGCTTGCTGCAACAGCGGGATCGACTAGAAATTCGTGTTGAAACAGTAACGGAATTGGACGACCTTGAGATGAACGTATCAAACGGGGCATTAACGAGTACATACAATAAGATAGCGATCGATATGGCCCTCATCATTGATGTAGGGCTGATCGCATTGTTCTGGTGTACAAGTAGTCTAATAGTCAATCCTATCGGAAACTTTCCACTGAACGATGACTGGGCCTATGGTCTAACAGTAAAGCACCTGCTCGACACCGGGGACTATCATCCCGTGGGATGGACATCGGCAGCTCTCATTACCAATGTGCTTTGGGGATATCTGTTCTGCTTACCCGCGGGATTTAGTTATACGGCACTCCGGTTATCGACTCTCTTCGCTTCCTTATTTGGCCTCATTGGGACTTACATTCTTGTTAGGGACCTGCAAGGGCCTCGATGGGTTGCTCTTGTCGTCACTCTGTCCTTGGGGTTCAATCCTATTTACTACGCGCTTTCGCATACTTTCATGACGGATGTGTGCTTCACGGCGATTGCGATTTGGGCGGCGGTCTTCTTCGCGCGTAGCCTGAAAAGCGGCTCGGATCTTCAGATGTTCATTGGCACGCTGTTTGCGGTTGCGGCTACGCTGTCCAGACAGATTGCGCTCTGTGTCCCACTGGCCTTTGCTCTCAGCGTGCTCGCAAGATCGCCGCTGACTGCGCGAGCCATGCTGCGCGCAGCTTTTCCTTTGATCCTTTGCGTTACCGCGTTTGTTACATTCAACCACTGGCTGGAGATGAGCGATCGATTGCCTATACGGCATGACGCACAAAACCAAAAATTGTACGAGTTGTTCACAAAGCTCGAGTACCTCATCACGCGCCCGCTGGCCACTACGTCCACTGCATTGGTCTATCTGGGATTGTTTCTATTACCCACTCTTGTGCTTTCGGCAAAGAATATATTGGGAACTCACCGAGGGCGGGCTACTGTTCTCATTGCAGCTGGTATCCTAGTTCTGGTGGGGGGTCCCCTGGTACTCGCACATTACGGCCATGCCGCCCTAACTCCCGTAGTCGTTCCAGATAATATTTTTCTTGATGGAAATGTCATCCTCATGCCCATCGCGGGCAATGTTCTAGACCCATCAGGAATTGGTCCGCTCACGCTGCGAGACACGTATGTGCTGCATTTGAATCACATGCCGGCTTTGCCAATCGTTTTTTGGATCGCCGTAACCGTCTCTGGCCTTATCGGAGCTATGTTGCTGATAGCGAAGCTAAGCGTTTTTGCCTCGGATCTAATACCTAGACTTCTGCGGAGAAGATTGATCGGGGATTCCGAAGCCGTCGGCGTGTTCTTATTGCTTTGTGGCAGCATCTATCTGCTACCGCTTCTGGGCGGCGGTTTTTTTGATCGTTATCTTGTTCCCACGACCCCGTTCTTCGCGGCTGGCATAGTGGGCATCACTGGGAAATTCGGTGATTTTCCTGTTACAGGGGGCACAAAAATTTTGCGCACTGCCGCTTTTGCGCTCCTTGCCGCCTTCAGTGTGTACGCGATTGGCAGCACACGGGACTATCTTGCATGGAATCGCGTTCGCTGGGAGGCGCTACAGGATCTGATGCACGACGGCCATATCGACGCTGAAGAAATTGATGGTGGCTTCGAATTCAATGGATTGCACTTCTATGATCCAAACTACCAGCTTCACTTCAACTCAGATAAGAGTTGGTGGTGGGTGCACGGGGATATGTATGAGATCGGTTTTGGGCCTGTGCCGGGTTACACAGTAATTAAGGAATACACCTATCTTCATTGGCTACCGATGCACGAACAGAAAATCGTGGTGCTTCGGAAGAAGTTGTAATCGATTACGATGCCGCATTCCATAGCTGGCAACGCGCTTAAATCTAAAGGCGAGCGCTAAGAAATATCCCATCTCACACGTTCGCACGAATACAGCCACTCGATATGCCGATCTCGATTACGCCTGAAAATCATTGGCGCCGCGTCGATAATCACCGGCGTGAATCGCACCGCTGACACTTAATGTCTCGCGCTCATTACGCCCCGCGCGACGCCGCTAACTGCTCTGATATTCCATCAACGTTCTCCGCCTCATGCCACCAGCACTACAGCGCTACACGCGAAAATCAAACAACAAAAGACATTAAAGGCATATCAAATAATCGCATTGTGTTCGTCAGAATCTTCATAGTCTCTGACGCTTTTGAACGATTAGATTCTGGTAGCTTTTAGTCATTCGTGGTTACGACGTAGAAAGCTGGTATGTGATCAGCTACTGGTTGCGGCATGAAAAGAAGATTGTTGTATATGCCGTTAGGGACGAGTTCATGGAGTGACAATGGGGTCCCGTGCCTAGGTCGCCAAGAGAATGCATGCACTTGAATGTGAATTTGTCTTGGTACGACACAGCGCCGCCCTTAGTTCTCGCACACTCATAAGTGATTTCGAGAACACTTCGAGCTTCGTCCCACACATACGCTGAAGCCTTCTCGCTGGCTCTATGTGCGCCGCCATTGAATCATTTCATATGCTGGCCTTTGAAGCGCTAGTGGTGGTGACATGAGTCCATTCTTAGCTCGACGTCGAATTAGGGATCGAAACAATTATGGATAAGCCACATATTGCTGTGCTGGGAGCAGGTCCGATGGGGTTGGCCGCCGCTTATCAACTCGTATGCGACGGGTATTCGCCAATTGTGTTTGAGGCCGACGATCGAGTTGGGGGGATGGCTGCGTCATTTGACTTCAACGGTCTGACGATCGAACGTTACTATCATTTCCATTGCACGTCGGATGTGGATTTGTTCACTCTCCTACGCGAGCTCCAATTGGAGCATAAGCTCCACTGGGTACCAACGAAGATGGGCTACTACGTTTGCGGTCGCGTACAGCCTTGGGGTAATCCTCTAGCGTTGTTGTCCCTCAAGGGTTTAGGACTGTTCGACAAAATCCGATATGGACTGCACGCGTTCTTATCCACGAAGCGCGATGACTGGACTTCGCTGGACAAGATTGAAGCCACGAAATGGATCAAACGATGGGTCGGTGTACGGGCATTTGATGTACTCTGGAAGCAACTCTTTGAGCTGAAGTTCTACGATCTTGCGTATAACCTTTCAGCCGCCTGGGTCTGGAGTAGGATCCGTCGCGTCGGGCGATCGCGATACAATATTTTTAAAGAAAAACTTGGATACCTGGACGGCGGTTCCGACGTCGTGCTCAAGGCGATGGCCTCGGAAATCAACAAGCGCGGTGGAGAGATTCATCTGTCGTGTCCCGTGACACGCGTGATAATCGAAGGCAATGCCATACGCGGTATCGAAGCAGGTGGATCATTCCACCCGTTTGATGTCGTGATCAGCACTGTGCCGTTACCTTATGTCCCGAAACTCATACCGAATCTTCCAGCCGAAATCATCCAGCGCTATCGATCGGTGCAGAACATCGCGGTGGTGTGTGTAATTGTAAAGCTCAGTCGGCCCGTTACAGAAAACTTTTGGCTCAACGTAAACGATCCTGAAATGGATATACCGGGCATAATTGAATACACAAACCTGAGAACTTTAGGTCAACACGTAGTCTACGTCCCATTCTATATGCCCGCCGAGCATCCAAAATATAGCGAACCCGACGCTGTCTTTGTGCGCAAAGTCACGCGTTACCTCATTAAGATCAATCCAGACTTAAAAGAGTCCGATATTTTGGATATACGAGCGAGTCGTTACCGCCACGCGCAGCCAGTGTGCACCCCAGGATTTTCGCAACTTCTGCCGCCGATAAAGCTACCCATTCCCGGGCTGTTCGTGGCGGATACGTCTTTCTACTATCCAGAAGACCGTGGCATTTCCGAGAGTGTATGCTTGGCGCGAAAGATGGCTCGCATGGCTGTAAGTTAGCCATACGATTCCAAAAAATTTGGATTCCGATGCGAAGAATTTTCTCAGGTCACACCCGAAAGCATTGTTGGTCAAGAAGTTTCGGCCGCGTATACCTAACGAAGATCGATTGGGACGACAGTCAAATGATAGAAATCTTCAGGATTATTGAAATCGCCCGCTGTAAACACATAGACCTTATCGGCTGACTGAAACTTCGGACAAATAGCAGGCGTGTAATAGCCCTGCGGCGCCCAAGTGTGTGAAGCTATGTGAGTCCATGGTCCCCAGGGCTTTGGAGCTTCATAAAAATCCCAGACAGTCTTAGTGCTGGCGCCCTTGAAGTGACCACTACAGGAGGGATAGTACCAGGCGACCATCATGTAACGTTGGCGTGAGGATAGATAGACGGCACCTGTCTCACCGAGTTTTTGTGGATTTTCCACGATGGCTTTCGCAGCAGTTGCATCGCGCGACCAACTAGTGTCTCGTAAGCCATCACCACCGATGAAGAACTCCCAATCCGAACCGTCAAGCCGACCTATACGCGTGCGTAATACGCGGCCAATTATAAGTCGATCGCCGTTATCCCAGAAACCATTGTTCGAGATCGCATAGATATAACGATCCGCACCGTCGACCGGTATGGGAGTTTTTCCATAGTCGACAAAGTACGGAGTTGCAAACTGCGATCCGGGGAACATGGGTCTGGTGAGGTTTTCCTCAGCCGAGCGGATCCAGGTTCTGCCGAAATCGTTGGACTTGATGATGCTTGCATCTGCGGCGGTTTGTCGTAAACAGACCTTGCCAAAGGGGTCTCCGTAGTTATGACGCGCGATTACCCAATAGAGAGTTCCGTCGATCGAGGTGCACCCGCTGGACTTCCAGGTCCGGCCATCCATCCCAACCCAAACTCCAGGGGGGTCTTGCTTAGCTCGGTCCTGCGCTACGAACTCTGGCATCTGATTCACAGTATTACCACTAAGCTTCAGGGGGTCGTTGCCCTGCAAGCGATTGAAGGCGATGGTACCAAAGCTGTCCTGTAATATTTTTTGCTGATCCGGAGTGAGTGCCTTCAAGAGGCCCTCAGGATCGCGAGCAAACCGTCTGCGTTGATCGTCCGTGACAATAGTGGAAAAAGGGTCGTTACCGAAGCCAGCCGTATCGTTGGAAGGAGTGTAAAGATTATCGTCATCGGCCCAGACAGGAATCCACGTGTCGCCTAAATTCTCTTTGATCGTTGTCGGCGCCCCAACATGAACAGCATTAATCGCCTTTGTACGCTGCCCAGGAGAGATTTCGGCGCTTGCCATCATGCGCAGTGCTGAAGACGCTAGAGTGCTCGCACCCATACTCACAATAAGACGACGACGTACAAGGCTAGTACGAACGCGGTTCACCATTACTTTTTTTCCTCTAGCTATCCTGGACTTCATTGTTGTGGTTTTTTCATTAGAGATTTATTTCGCGATCGTTCCTTTTCGCCTCGGAAAAAATCGGAATCCCTACAGCAAGATCCCGATAATTACGACGCGCAAGGACGAAGTTCTCCCTATGAGCTTTGAGAAGTGCTAGAAGTTGTTCAGCAGGATCGCGAGATCCAAGCCTCATCGCCCGACGATCTCCATAGAAAATCACGAACAATCCGCATAAGGTATATTTAGTCGACGCGCTCGGCATCGAAGAGCGGACGGTCGAGACACTGTGTATCGGACTGTTTCAGCGCGTTGCACACTGAGTGAAGAATCGATACGCATTGGCGGGTTGCCGAAGAAGGCTTTTAGCGACCTCCTAATGCGAGTCCATGGGTGCGCTCGACGAAATCACGCAGTTTCAATACTTGATTTCGAGCGCAGCGAAAACCACGCTTTTCGCAGGCGAGGCTGCCACGGCGGCTTTCAGCAGCCCACTAGTCACATCGGAAGCAAGGATGAGCATTGGTTGTGGTGTTGGTCCAGATGAGCTACGCACCACTCATGTGCCCTTTGTCACATGCTAGTATGGTTCTTCTAGTAACGTTTCGATTGCTCTATAGAACCGCCGCTCGCGGCACGACTTGCAGGTTATGGCTGCTAATAAGGAACTCCATCGAAGCGTGTCGCGAAGTACACCACGCACGATGTGGCGCGCCTTGCGGGTGTGTCGATTGCCACGGTGTCCGCCTTGATTAATGGTGCCCCCAAGGTGAGCGATATGCGTGCTCGGCGCATTCGTCGTGCAATGGAGGCGCTCACTATCATCCGGACCAGATCGCACGAAGTCTGAAGGGCGGGCGAACACAGACGATAGGGGTCGTAATCCCTGACATTTCGAACCCGTTCTATCCTCGCTTATTCCACGGTATCGAGGATGCGGCGCACTCGATCGGTTACGGTGTTCTACTATGTAATTCTAACGAGAATGCACAACAGGAACGGCTTCATCTCAACGCACTCTTTTCTCGGCCTGATAGGTTAGAAGGATTTCGTCAGGCCATGCAGCAAGCGGCTATACCCGTCAGGGACGACTATCTCTGCACTGGCGGTATGCAAATCGACGACGGGCAGAGTTACGCGGCGATGCTGCTGCAACTCGAAGATCCCCCTACCGCGATCATCGCCAGCGACAGCAAACTTTTGCTCGGACTTTTACGTGTGATGCGAGAGCGGCACCTTTTGGCGCCGCGGACTTGAGCATTCTGACGTTCGACGAGCACGAGTGGAGCGACTTTAGCCCAACTTGAAAAGTGCCTGCGCAAGCTAGGGCGACAGACCCGAGTTATCGAGCAATTCTTGTCGAAGCCGCATGAGGCAATCGAGCAGCTTGGCAGAGTTGACGAGCCGATGATCGGAGTGTGTGTCCATTGGTTCTATGCGCCGCATACGACCGATGGGGTGGTCGGCAGAGACACACCGCTTCTGCTTGCGAGTAACTTCTCCGGCCAATGGCCGGGTCTGGTCGGACTCCTTAACACGGCCGCATCACTCGAGAGCGTTGGACGCACCTATTCGCGAATCTGGACGGACGCAGCAGACTGGTCTGCAGACGCGCACTTCATGGATCTGCTCGCCCAGTGGTGCGAGACCGGTCGGATTACTTATCCCGAAAACGAAATCCATTACCATGCTTCCGTGTCGTCAGCGGCCGCTCGATTGGCGCAGCAGGCAACCAAGGCGATTCGCGATCGTCGCATTCTCGTTCTGATGCTCGGCGACACATCGATGGGAATGATCAACTCGGATTTCGCCGACGGACTGTTCAGCTAATTCTTTATGTCTATCATGTTTCCAACTATCTTTGCGCTCGGCATATTCGGTCTCGGCGCCGAAGCCAAGAAAGGTTCAGCCTACATCGTTATGGCGATCGTGGGTGGCGCGATTCTGCCTAAGACGATGGGCGCCGTCGCTGATACATACGACATATCTCGAGGATTCATTGTACCGTTACTTTGCTTTATTTTTATTGCGTACTACGGCTACAACTGGCCAAAATTGAGTAAGGCGGAATCCTTGCATGCCATGGATATTGTGCGCGGGCATTGACGCTGAGATCGCATGCATTTCCGTTAGAGGTATAGCGACTAGCACTGACTGCAGAAATTCTCACGCTCTAATGCAAGTCGTTGTCGCCACGATGATAGTCTCGATATAACATCATCGGAATGCCCACCGCTGGTTTCCAAAATAATTTGTCAAGACGGACACAGCGACTCCGATGACATGCGCGATTTCATGAATGAAATGCTGTACACCGAGAGCGGGAAGCACGTGTTCCGCAAGGAGGATGCTTACTGCCCAACTCTGTAAACCTGAAAAAACATTGACGAGCACAAAAACAAAGGCGGAACGAGCAGGCGCTGCAAGGCGGCTTTCCGGAAATACGTATATCCGGGCGAGCAGAAAGGTAGTGATCATACCTGTCGTATGTGCAAGAACAATTGCGACGGAATAGCTGGTCCAGAAGTTATAGAAGATCCGGCTGCATATGTTTAGCGAGGCCGCTACCCCTCCGACCATTAGGTAACGTATGAAGCGACTTCCGACAAGGCACCGACCAATGACAGTCACCGTCGGTAGTGCTTCCGAATCCATCACTGATTGCTCCCATCCATTACGTTCCCACACCCGTGATGACTATCTCCCTAAGCGGTTGTGTAAGCCCCTGAGTATGACCGCATGGCGACGTGGTCATAAGTGCCCTCCTAGTAGCCGATAGAAAGTACCTGGAAGACCTAAGCGTTGCGCTTGGTGTAGCTCGTTCAGCTCGATGCCAGAGTTAGATGAGGCGGCTCGAACGATCTCTCGAGTGTTATCTGTTGAATGATCATCTAACCAATGCAAGGTGAAAGACGTATTGTTGGCTGCAAGAGACCGAATTTGTTCGTCAACAAAGGGGGCGCCATTAAAAGTAGCAAGAAGAACAGCGACTTTCGGATACGATTTCATTGCTAATGGATCCTTGAAGCAGAATCAAAGGAGGGCATGAATTCGCGAGAAAGAATTCAGAACGTTCCTTCGATGAACGTGGTCTCACACTTGATTCGTGCGATAGGCCCGCTTGGTTAGAAAAAGCTACCAGAAATCAAAACAAACTTAGCGTCTTCAATTACGAAGAGTGAAATAAATCGCAAGGGTCATCCTTTCAATTACTCAAAAGGTTTTTCGTGATGTGAGAAGTGGTCTCGGTTCTTGATACAGCTGGTTAAGTGACGACCCTGCTCTGGTAGGCGAAGATATCGCCGTGATTCAGGGAGCAGTAATGACGAAAAGATCTCGACGCAATCATTCACCGGCGTTCAAGGCCAAGGTGGCGCTGGAAGCGCTGAAGGCACAGCAGACGGTGATCGAGATTGCCGAACGCGTCGACGTTCATCCAACCCAAGTGACGCAGTGGAAAACACAGCTGCTTGAGCGCGCGACGCAAGCGTTCGGCGGTGATGCAGGAAAAACTGCACAGCCCGACATTAAGGAATTGCACGCCAAGATTGGCCAGCAAGCGTTGGAGATCGATTTTTTAGCCGGCGCGCTCGGTCGCATCGGCGATCCGAGCGCAAAGCGATGATCGATCGCGAGCACGACTTGTCGCTGCTGCGCCAGGCAAGGCTGGTCTGGATTTCGCGCGGCACGATCTATTACGAAGCGCGTCTTCTGCCCGAGCGCGATCTGCAACAGATGCGACGAATCGATGAGCTGCATTTGGAACTGCCGCTCGCAGGCAGCCGCATGCAGCGCGATCTGCTCAATGTCGAAGGCCATCCGGTCGGTCGCCGGCACGTCGCGACGCTGATGAGGCGCCTGGGAATCGAGGCGATCTATCGGCGCAAGAACACCAGCCGTCCGAATCCCGAGCACCGCGTATACCCGTATCTGTTGCGACGCCTGACAGTCAATCGACCCAACCAGGTGTGGGCCGCCGACATCACGTACATTCCGATGGTACGCGGGTTCGTGTATCTGGTCGCAGTGATCGACTGGTACACGCGCAGGGTGTTGTCGTGGGGGCTGTCGAACACCCTGACCGCGGACTTCTGTGCCGAGGCGCTCGAGGAGGCCCTCGCGAAGTACGGCTGCCCGCAGATATTCAACATCGATCAGGGTCGTCAGTTCACGAGCCTGGAGTTCACCTCTGTCCTCAAGCGCCACGGCATCGCGATCAGCATGGATGGCAAGGGCCGCTGGCGCGACAACGTGTTCGTGGAGCGATTGTGGAAGTCCGCACACCGCGCTTGACCGGCGCACGCCCAATGCCGTGTACTTTGACTCGCTGCCGCTTCCACAGGCAGCCTAACCCGCAGGGCCTCACTTAACTGAGCGCGATTTGCTGTTCAAATTTGCGAGGCCACTTCTGTGTGAGTTATAGAAAGATCGCGCATCAAAAGAAAATGGTAAGAGTCCGGTCTGCAC
>Ga0068855_100001598_pt1 | contig 28464 bp, 23 predicted proteins | sample KBSCornC52_FD_66592 | JGI IMG/M metagenome (GOLD analysis project Ga0068855, IMG submission 66592) | Corn rhizosphere microbial communities from Kellogg Biological Station, Michigan, USA - KBS Corn C5-2 | ecosystem: Host-associated > Plants > Roots > Rhizosphere > Soil ... | reverse complement strand
CTTCGACGTCCTCCTCGAACCCGAGATGCCCGCCATCAAGAACTCGGTCGAAAACACCAAGAAGGAGATCGGCACCCGCTTCGACTTCAAGGGCACCAGCGCCGCCGTCGAGCTCAAGGAAAAGGAAAAGGAAATCCAGCTCGTCGGCGACGGCGACTTCCAGATCGAGCAGATCAGCACCGTGCTGATCGGCAAGCTGACCAAGCAGAACGTGCCCGTCACTTTCCTGGACATGACCGCCAAGATCGAGAAGATCGGCGGCGACAAGGTGCGCCAGACCTACAAGATCAAGGCCGGCATCGACGCCGCCCTGGCCAAGAAGATCGTCACGGCCATCAAGGAAGCCAAGCTCAAGGTGCAGGGCTCCATCCAGGGCGACACCGTGCGCGTCAACGGCAAGAACCGCGACGACCTGCAGGTGGGCATCGCGCTGCTGCGCAAGCAGTTCCCGGACCAACCCCTGAAGTACGACAATTTCCGGGATTGAGCCTGGCCATCGGGAAAGCCCCGGTGGGCGTCGTCGCCTCGACGACATCGAAATTCGAACGATCGTGCTAAAACGTCTCCTGCGCCACCTTCCGGCGCAGGAGACAAACGTCCATGGATCTCGATTTCACACCGGAGCAGCAGGCCTTCCGCGCCGACATCCGTGCCTGGGTGGCGGCGAACCTGCCGCAGGACATCGCGCACAAGGTGCACAACGGGCTGCGCCTGCATCGCGACGACATGCAGCGCTGGGCGCGCATCCTCGGGGCCAAGGGCTGGCTGGGCTATGCGTGGCCCAAGGAATTCGGCGGGCCGGGGTGGGATGCGATCGAGCGCCATCTGTTCGAGGAGGAGTGCGCGCTGGCAGGCGCGCCCCGCATCGTGCCGTTCGGGCCGGTGATGGTGGCGCCCGTGATCATGGCGTTCGGGTCGCCTGAGCAGCAGAAGAGGTTCCTGCCCGGCATCGCGTCGGGCGACGTCTGGTGGAGCCAGGGCTACAGCGAACCGGGCTCCGGTTCCGACCTCGCCTCCGTCAAGACGCGCGCGGTTCGCCAGGGCGACAAGTACATCGTCAACGGGCAGAAGACGTGGACGACCCTCGGCCAGTACGGCGAGTGGATCTTCTGCCTGGTGCGCACGTCGACCGAGGGCAAGCCGCAGACGGGCATCTCGTTCCTGCTGGTCGACATGAAGTCCCCGGGCGTCACGGTGCGGCCCATCGTGCTGATGGACGGCGAGCCCGAGGTCAACGAGGTGTTCTTCGACAACGTCGAGGTGCCTGCCGAGAACCTCGTCGGCGAGGAGAACAAGGGCTGGACGTACGCCAAGTACCTGCTGGCGCACGAGCGCACGAACATCGCCGACGTCAACCGCGCCAAGCGCGAGCTGGAGCGCCTGAAGCGCCTGGCCAAGGACGAAGGCGTGTGGGACGACCCGCGCTTCCGCGACCAGATCGCCCTTCTCGAAGTGGACGTCGTCGCACTCGAGATGATGGTGCTGCGCGTCCTCAGCGCCCAGGCCGGCGGCAAGAAGGCGCTGGACATCGCCGGTCTGCTCAAGATCCGCGGCAGCGAGATCCAGCAGCGCTACACCGAGCTGCTGATGCTGGCCGGCGGCCCGTTCAGCCTGCCCTTCATCTGGGAGGCGATGGAAGCCGGCTGGCAGGGCGACCACGTCGGCGACGCCCGCTACGCGCCGCTGGCGGCCAACTACTTCAACTATCGCAAGACGACGATCTACGGTGGTTCCAACGAAGTGCAGCGCAACATCGTCGCGCAAACCGTGTTGGGGGTATGACGACCCCGCTCGCTTCGCTCGTCGCCCCCGAGGGGCTGTCGGGCTCGCTCCGGAGCGGCCGCGCGCTGGCCCGAGTCGAAATCAGCGGCCAAGGCCGATAGGAAAGACCATGGACTTCGATTTTTCAGACGACGAACAACAACTGAGCGAAGCCGTGCAGCGCTTCGTCGAGCGCGGCTACGGCTTCGAGCGCCGCACCGCGATCGCCAAGGCCGGCGGCTTCAGCACCGACGCGTGGGGCGAGCTCGCCGAGCTTGGGCTCCTGGGCCTGGGCACGTCGGAAGAAGACGGCGGCATGGCGATGGGGCCCGTGGCGGCGATGCTGGCGCTCGAGGCGCTGGGCCGCGGCCTGGTGCTGGAGCCGGTCGCGGCCGTGGCCCTCGTGGCCGCGTCGGTGCTCGCGCAGGCCCCCGCGGACGCGCGCGCGAGCTGGGCGCCGCGCGTGGCCTCGGGCCAAGCGCGCGTCGTGCTCGCCTGGCAGGAGCGTGCCGCACGCTATCGACTGGAACGCGTCGATACGAAAGCCACGAAGACGGGGGCGGGCTGGACGTTGTCCGGCACCAAGAGCCTGGTGGCGATCGGCGACCAGGCGGACGCCTTCATCGTCAGCGCCCGCGTGAGCGGCGCCGCGGACGACCCCGCGGGCATCGCGCTGTTCCTGGTGGAGCGCGCCGCGAGCGGCGTGGCCACGCGCGGCTACGCGCTGCAGGACGGGTCGCGCGCCGCCGAGGTCACGCTGTCGGACACGCCCGCCACGCTGCTGGTGGCCGCCGGCCCCGCGTTCGCGGCGCTGGAGATGGCCATCGACATCGGCATCGCCGCCCTGGCCGCCGAGGCGGTGGGCGTGATGGACAAGCTGTTCGAGCTCACCGTCGACTACCTGAACACGCGCAAGCAGTTCGGCGTGGCGATCGGCACCTTCCAGGCACTGCGCCATCGCGTCGCCGACATGAAGATGCAGCTGGAACTCGCCCGCTCGATGAGCTACTACGCCACGCTGAAGCTGGGCGAGGCACCCGACGTGCGGCGCCGCGCCCTCGCCCAGGCCAAGGTGCAGCTGGGCAACAGCGCGCGCTTCCTGGGCCAGCAGGCGATCCAGCTGCACGGCGGCATCGGGATGACCGACGAGTACGTGGGCAGCCACTACTTCAAGCGGCTGACGACGATGGAAATGCAATTCGGCGACACGATGCACCACCTCGGTGAAGTCAGCGCCCGCATGACCGAGACGGCAGGCGTGTTCGCCTGACCGCGGCCCTCGCGGCCCCGCCCCGTCACCAATGACAGGGCCGCGACAGCCGGAAACTCGGTAGACTGCGGCCAATCATGGTCGTCGCCGTTGCCTGACGGATACCCCGGTGGGTAATCAATCCAGCCCGATTCCCGCACCGGCGGCAGACCCGCGCGCCGCGGCGGCCGCGATCGACCGGCAGATCGGCTTCGAGCGCATCAACACCCTTTACGCGATCACCGAGCCGATGCTGTTCGGCGGGTTCGCCTTCACGGTGCTGACCGGCCTGTTGCTGGTCTCGAGCGTGCCGCAGGCGCTGCTGGCCGCATGGCTGGCCTTCAAGATCGCGCTGACGATCGCACGCCTGGTCGACGGACGCCTGTACCTGCGCGACCGCCATCGCTCGCTGCGACTGCGCGCGTGGAAGATCCGCTTCTTCATCGGCGTCATCCTCGATTCCCTGGCCTGGGGCCTGATCCCGGTGCTGTTCATGCCCACGTCCGACCCCGCCGTCAACGGCGTGCTGCTGGCGGGGGTGGTGGGCGTGGCCTCGGCCGGCACCATCGCGCTGTCGGCCCATCGCCTGGCTTCCGGCGCGTCCCTGCTGCTGGTGCTGGGGCCGCTGATCGAGCAGCAGGCGATGACGCCCACGCCGCTCGCGCACTACACCGCCGCCGCAGCGGTCGTCTACGCGGCGCTGCTGTTTCTCGAGGCGCGCAACGCGCATCGCCGCTTCGCGGAATCGACGCGGCTGCGCTTCGAGAACGCCGCCATCGCCGAGGAGCGCCATCGCGCGCTGGTGTACGCGGAGCACTCGAACGCGGCCAAGACGCGCTTTCTCGCCTCCGTCAGCCACGAGCTGCGCACGCCGCTGAACGGGATCATCGGGATGACGCAGCTGGTGGCGGTGGAACCGCTGTCGGCCCTGCAGCGCCAGCGCCTGGACGTGCTGCGCCACTCCGCCGAGCACCTGGTCACCGTCATCGGCGACCTGCTGGATCTCTCGCGCATCGAGTTCGACCGCATCGAGATCGACGCGCAGCCCACGCTGATCGCGCAGACGGTGCGTGACGTCACCGACCTGCTGGAGCCGGTCGCCGAGGAGCGCGGCCTGGCCTTCGAGGTGGTGTTCGACCTGGGTCTGCCCGCGGCGGCATTGATGGACGCCTCGCGCGTCAAGCAGGTGCTGCACAACCTGATCGGCAACGCGCTGAAGTTCACGGCGCAGGGCGGCGTGGGCGTGTCGGTGGCCATGGCCGACGGCCTGCTTTGCTTTCGCGTGAGCGACAGCGGCGAGGGCATCCCGCCCGACGCCATCGAGCGCATCTTCGATGCCTTCGAGCAGGGGCCCTCCAGCACCGCGCCGGCGCGCTCGGGCACCGGGCTCGGGTTGACGATCTCGCGCCGGCTGGCGCGCGCGATGGGCGGCGACGTCACGTGCCGCTCGATCCCGGGGCGCGGCACCACCTTCGAGTTCACGATCGGCTTCCGCCCGACGCCGCGCACGCCCACGCCGCGGCCGTCACTGAGCGAGGAACTGGCCGCCGCGGGCGAATCCGCGGACGTGCCCGTGGTGCGCCCCGGCCGCGTGCTGGTGGTGGAGGACAACGAGGTCAACGCCCTGGTGGTGCGCGGCATGCTGGAGCAGCTGGGCGTCAACGCGGAACTGGCCGTCGACGGCCAGAAGGCGCTCGCCCGCATGGGCCAGACCACCTACGACCTCGTGCTGATGGACTGCCAGATGCCCGTGCTGGACGGCTGGGAAGCCACGCGCATCTGGCGCGCGCGCGAGACGCGCCTGCGCCAGAACCAGCGCGTACCCATCGTGGCCCTGACGGCCAGCGCGGCCGCCGGCGAACGCGAACGCTGCCTGGAGGCGGGGATGGACGACTACCTGAGCAAGCCGTTCACGCGCGAGGCCTTGGGGGAGCTGGTCGACCGCTACCTGGCGGCCTGAAGCCCGAGGGGTCAGGCCTGTCCTCGAATCGCGTTCGCCCGCCCGGCTCGCGACAGCATTGCGGCGCGATTCGAGGAGAGGCCAGACCCCTCCGACCGCGCAGAAAAAAGGCCGGCGAGCTCTCGCCCGCCAGCCTTGCCCAACGACGTTCTTCCGACGTCAGTTCTTGAAGTTCCCGTCGCTGCGGGACATCGAGGAGCCTGCCGCGCAGGAGGTGAACTCGCGATTGCCGCTGGACGTCGCCTGGTTGCTTTCCCAGACGGCCGTCGAGCCGTTCCACTTCACGTACTTGTATTGCATCGCGGTGCTGGCCGGCAAGGAGACGGTTCCGCTCCAGGGCACGTTCGCGCCGGACCCCTGGATCGTCAGCGCGAAGCCCGACGCCGGCGTCCAGTTGCCCAGGGCCGTCTGGTTGCCCACCACGTACAGGTTCTGGCCGAACGTGGTGTTGGCGTTGGCGATGGTGAAGGTGACGGCGCACGTGGTTCCGCCCCCGCCGCCGCCCGAACCCGACACCGTCTGGCCCGTGTAGATCGCCACCGCCGGCACCGTCGATCCGCCATCGGCAGGTACCGTGATCGACGCGTTCCCGCTCGCATCCACGGTGACCGAGTCGCTGGTGCAGGCAGTCCCCGTCGCGTTCTTCACGCCGTGCACGATGTTGCAGTAGGTGCCCGCCGGCAGGCCCGTGGCGAAGCTGCGCGACCATGCCGACGTGCTGTTGTTCAGCGCCACGAAGCCGACGTTGCCGCGGCTGAACGCGACCTGGTTGGCGCTGCCCGTCACCCAGTTGCCCTGGGCCTGGTTGCGCGCGGCGGAGCGGAACTTGACCATCGGGTAGATGTCGCCCCAGCGGTGCACGAAGTCCCAGTTGACGTTGACCTGCGCCACGCCGTTCGAGTACGGGCTCGCGCTCGGCCGGTCCTGGTCGTTGCTGGAGAAGCGGAAGCCCGACTGCAGCTGCGCTTCGCCGTAACCCTGCGCCAGCATGAAGATGTTGGCCAGGTCGTAGCGGTGCGAGCCCTGCGTGTCGTTGGTGGCACCGGTGTAGTTGCTGGCGTCCAGCGAGCCGCCATTGCGCTCGGTGTCCCAGTTGTTGATGAACACCGTGGCGTTGGCGGGCTGCACGAAGCCCCAGGTACCGCCCCAGTTGTTCCAGGTGCCCATCATCGAAGGGATCGTCGACGGACTGGCGCCGTTGGCGTTGCGGAATGCGTCGCGCATCGCGTAGGCGAACTGGAATTCGTTGATCGTGCCGATGGGGAAGTAGTCCGAGCGGATCACCTCGCCGTCGGGCACGATCTCCTGCGTCACCCAGATGGCCTCGCCCTGGTTGGTGGTCGGGTGCGAGGACTTCACCGAGTTCATGATCGCCTGCAGCGACGCCGCCGCCTGGTGCTTGGCCGCGTCGAAGCGGAAGCCGTCGATGCCCAGGGTCAGCAGCGCGTTCAGGTAGTTGACGACCTGCCCGCGCACGTAGGTGCTCTCGGAGTTCAGGTCGGGCATGCCCGACAGGCGGCAGTTCTGCACGTTGGCGCGCCCTGCCGCGGAGTTGTAGTCGGAACCCTGGATGTCGCAGGCGGCGTGGAAGTCGCTGGCGCTGAAGTACGGGTACGCGAGCGTCGAGGAGTTCCACGTCGAGCCGTCCGTCGCGGTACCCGAATCGGCGGCCATCTGGTTGACGACGATGTCCGCGTAGACGCGCACGCCGGCGGCGTGGCACGTGTTGATCATCGTCTGCAGCTGCGACGACGTGCCGAACTTGCTGGTGAGGTTGACGTAGTTCACCGGCTGGTAGACGCCCCACCAGGTGTTGGTGACCTTGGACGCCTGCGGCGGCGAGATCTGGATCGCGCCGAAGCCCTGCGGCCCCAGGAACTGGGTGCATTCGGTGGCCAGGTCGTTCCAGCTCCACTCGAACATCTGCACCGAGGTATCGCTGGGGTTGAGGGCGAAGGCGGGGCCGCAGGCGGCCGCGGCCAGGGAGGCGGCGAGCGCGCTCGCGCGCAGCCGGCGGGAAGGATGGAATCGCATGGTGGCTTGTCTCCGGGCGTGCCGATCTGGAAGCCGGCCGCCGTCTTATTGATCGTCACGAGGGTGCGCACGGGTCGCACAAGGGCGGCGCTCCTGCAGAGCCAAGCCAATTCCTTTCCGGAGTTCAAGGTAGTTTTAGTACTCCCGTATCCAATGAACAAGAGGAAAAACTCCCCGAAGCAGGGTATTCCGGCAGCAAATTACCTGCAAGAACGGCGAATACATTCCTGTATCAAGAAAAAGTAATTACACAATACCCTTGAAAAGTACAAAATCATGTTTGTAGTTTCAGTACCGCCTCGGCCTTGACCGATCGAACCGTGGCGCGCTGCCCACGCCCGTGGGGCCGCCGGCGCGGCGGTCGATAATCCGCTGCATGCAGATCCACCGCGGCCTCGCCTCCCTCGCCACCCTTGCCCTCGCGCGCGGCGGAACGGCGTTGACCATCGGCAATTTCGACGGCGTTCACCGCGGCCACCAGGCCATGCTGGCGCTGCTGCGCAACGAAGCGCGCCATCGCGGGGTGCCGGCCTGCGTGCTCACCTTCGAGCCGCATCCGCGCGACTTCTTCGCCCGCCGCGCCGGCAAGCCCGAGCTCGCGCCGGCGCGCATCGCCACGCTGCGCGACCAGGTGGTGGAGCTCGAGCGCTGCGGCATCGACCACGTCATCCTGCTGCGCTTCGACGAGCACCTGGCCGGCCTGCCGCCCGACGACTTCATCGCCAACGTGCTGGTCAAGGGCCTGGGCGTGCGCTACGTGCTGGTGGGCGACGACTTCCGCTTCGGCGCCCGGCGCGCCGGCGACTACGCGATGCTCGACGACGCCGGCAGCCGCCTGGGCTTCGACGTCGCGCGCATGCTCAGCTACGAGGTACACGGCCTGCGCGTGTCCAGTTCCGCGGTGCGCGAGGCGCTGGCCGCGGGCGACATGGCCAGGGCGGCCGCACTGCTGGGTCGGCCGTATTCGGTCAGCGGCCGCGTGGCCCACGGCAGCAAGCTGGGGCGCGAGCTCGGCGCGACCCGGCGCGGCGCCGGCGACGGCTTCCGCACGCTGAACCTGCGCATGCCCGAGGCCCGGCCCGCCGCGTCGGGCATCTTCGTCTCGCGCGTGCACGGCCTCACGCCGGAGCCGTTGCCGGCGGTCTCCAGCCTGGGGGTGCGCCCCACCATCGAGAAGGCCGGCCGCGTGCTGCTGGAGACGCACTGCCTCGCCTGGCCCGACCCGCTGGGCCGCGACGCCGCCTACGGCAGGCTGATCAACGTCGAGCTCGTGAAGTGGCTGCACGAGGAGCGCAAGTACGACTCGCTGGATGCGCTGCAGGCGGGCATCGCGGCGGACGTCATCGCGGCGCGCGACTACTTCGACATCTGACGGCGCAGCGGCTGGCCCAGGTGGATCCTGCGACTGCGCGCAGGATGACGAACGGCAGGCGCGACGCGGCGACGGTGCGACAGGTGGCGCGGCGGCAATGCGTCACGTGAGCCGGCAGCCGCGCGTCACGCGCAGCGCCAAGCCGTCATCCTGCGCGAAGCGAAGCGGAGTCGCAGGATCCACCCCCGCCAGGCCCTCGCCCCGTCAGCGCCCGGCCCAGGCCCGATAGCGCTTGACCAGCCCCTGGGTGCGCAGCTGGTCGGCCACCAGCGTGAACAGCGGCGAGTAGGCGCGCGGCGCGCCCTGCCCCGCCGCGATGGCGCGCAGCCGGCGCTTGACCAGGGCCATGCTCGCGAGGCCCGCCATGCCCTTGTCCTTCCAGGTGACGGCCACGGGCGTGGCGTCCAGGTCCTTGCCGGCGAACCAGGCGTTGGGCAGCTCCGGCCGCAGCGCCAGCGCGGTGGCCACGCCCACCATCGCCACGCCGCTGGCCAGCACCTGCTCGGCGACCGCGCGGCGGCGGATGCCGCCCGTGGTCATGACCGGCATCGTCGCGACGCCCGCCAGGTCCTTCGCGAACTCCAGGAAATAGGCCTCGCGCGCCAGCGTGCGGCCGTCGGCGCTGCGCCCCTGCATCGCCGGAGCCTCGTAGCTGCCGCCCGACAGTTCCACCAGATCGATCCGCAGGTCGTTGAGCCACAGCAGCACCTGGCGCGCCTCGTCCTCGGTGAAGCCGCCGCGCTGGAAGTCGGCCGAGTTCAGCTTGACGGACACGCAGAAGCCGGGCGACACCGTCGCGCGCACCGCCCTGACCACTTCCAGCAGCAGCCGCGCGCGGTTGGCGAGCGCGCCGCCCCAGCGGTCGGCGCGGCGGTTGGCCAGCGGCGACAGGAACTGCGAGATCAGGTAGCCGTGGGCGGCGTGGATCTGCACGCCGGTGAAGCCGGACTCCTCGGCCGCCCTGGCGGTGTCGGCGAAGCGGCCGATGACCTCGGCGATGTCGGCCTCGGTCATCTCGCGCGGCGCGGCGAACAGGCCGCTGTGCTTGCCCAGGTCCAGCGCCACCGCCGACGGCGCCCAGGCCTGCCCCTTCATCGCGGCGAACACTTGGCGGCCCGGATGATTGATCTGCATCCACACCTGGGCGCCGTGCGCGCGTGCGTCACGCGCCCATGCGGCGAACGGCGCGCGCGGCGTGTCGCGCTCCAGCACGATGCCGCCGGGGCCGGTCAGCGCGCGACCGTCGATCATCACGTTGCCCGTGAGGATCAGGCCCGCGCCGCCGGCGGCCCAGGCGGCGTACAACGCGCGGATCGCCGGGCCGGGCACCTGGCCGGCGTCGGCCATGTTCTCCTCCATCGAGGCCTTGGCCACGCGGTTGGGGACGATCACGCCGTTGGGCAGGGCGAGCGGGGTCGACAGCGGCAGGGAAGCGGGCGATTTCATGAGGGCAAAGCCTTGGGAACGGTGGAATGTCGCCATGCTAGGATTCAAGTCAACTTGAAGGTCAAGCACTTTCGGAGCGCGCCATGAAGATCGGTGAACTTGCCGCCGCCACCGGCCTCGCGCCGTCCGCGATCCGCTTCTACGAGCAGAGCGGCCTGCTGCCTGCCGCCGAGCGCTCGGCCAACGGCTACCGCAGCTACTCGGCCGACGCGGTGGAGCGGCTGCGCTACATCCAGCTGGCGCAGGCCCTGGGCTTCACGCTGGACGCGCTGCGCGCCAACATCGTGACGCGCGCCGGCCAGACCCAGGACGAGATCCACGAGGACATGCTGCAGCGCCTGGACAGCCGCCTCGTCGAGATCGACCAGATGCTCGCCACGCTGCGCGCCCAGCGCAAGGACCTGCTGGCCGTGCGCGCGCAGATGGAGGCGAGCTGGGCCGAGGGCGAGTGCCTGGACGCCGCCAGCGTGACGCTGACGCCCGTCGAGCGACCGGCTCCCGCGCCGGCGCTCCCGCGCGCGCGCCGCGCCGCGCGCGTGGACGCGGGCGCGCCCGCCCCGGCGCGCCGGGCGCAGCGCCGGTAGAATGGACGCCATGTCGCTGCCTTCCAGCCTTCGTCTCGCCACCTGCCGCTGGCACGCCGCCACGCGACGCCAGGCCACGCGCGACCGAATTATTGGCGGGCTCGCCACGGCCTGAGCCCACCACCGACCACGCGCCAGCGACTGGCGACGCGGTCATCCGGCATCCCATCGCCGTCGCCCAAGACGGCCCCGGCACTCCAACGCCACAGCCTCCCAGCGCGTCGCCGCCAGACGCGCCTCCCGCCATGACCGCCGACACCGACAAGACCAGCCCCGACTACCGAGCCACGCTCAACCTGCCCGACACCCCGTTCCCGATGCGCGGCGACCTGCCCAGGCGCGAGCCGGGCTGGGTGCAGCAATGGGAGAAGGACGGCCTGTACAAGCGCCTGCGCGCCGCGCGCGTGGGCAAGCCGCTGTTCGTGCTGCACGACGGCCCGCCGTACGCCAATGGCCAGATCCACATGGGCCATGCCGTCAACAAGGTGCTCAAGGACATGATCGTCAAGACCCGTCAGCTGATGGGCTTCGACGCGCAGTACGCGCCCGGCTGGGATTGCCATGGCCTGCCGATCGAGAACGCGATCGAGAAGGAATTCGGCCGCAACCTGAGCCGCGACGAGATGCAGGCCAAGAGCCGCGCCTACGCCACGGCGCAGATCGGCCAGCAGATGGTCGACTTCAAGCGCCTGGGCGTGATCGGCGACTGGGAGCACCCGTACCGCACGATGGATTTCGCCAACGAGGCGGGTGAATTGCGCGCGTTCAAGCGCGTGATCGAGCGCGGCTTCGTCTACCGCGGCCTCAAGCCCGTGTACTGGTGCTTCGACTGCGGTTCGTCGCTGGCCGAGTTCGAGATCGAGTACGCCGACAAGGAAAGCTTCACCATCGACGTCGCCTTCAAGTGCGCCGAGCCCGCGAAGCTCGCGGCCGCGTTCGGCCTGCCGTCGCTGGCCAAGGACGCCTTCGTCGTGATCTGGACGACCACGCCGTGGACGATCCCCGCCAACCAGGCGCTCAACCTGAACCCGCAGCTGGAATACAGCCTGGTCGACACCGAGCGCGGCGTGCTGCTGCTCGCCTCCGCGCTGGTCGACAAGTGCCTGGAGCGCTACGGCCTCGCCGGCCAGGTGATCGCCACCACGCAGGGCCAGAATCTCGACGAGATTCGCTTCCGCCATCCGTTCGCGGAAGTCGACGCGGGCTACGACCGCCTGTCGCCGATCTATCTGGCCGACTACGCCACCGCCGACGACGGCACCGGCATCGTGCACTCGTCGCCCGCGTACGGCGTGGACGACTTCAACTCGTGCGTCAGCCACGGCATGAAGATCGACGAGATCCTCAACCCCGTGCAGGGCTCGGGCGTGTACGCGCCGGAGCTGCCGCTGTTCGGCGGCCAGTTCATCTGGAAGGCGCAGCAGGCCATCGTCGATGCGCTGCGCGACGCCGGCCGCCTGCTGGCCACCTCGAAGATCTCGCACAGCTACCCGCACTGCTGGCGCCACAAGAAGCCGGTGATCTACCGCGCGGCGGCGCAGTGGTTCGTGCGCATGGACGAGGGCCAGGGCGTCTTCACCAGGGACAAGGCACCGGCCACGCTGCGCCAGCTCGCGCTCGCCGCCATCGACCAGACCAACTTCTACCCCGAGAACGGCAAGGCCCGCCTGCGCGACATGATCGCGGGTCGGCCCGACTGGTGCATCTCGCGCCAGCGCAGCTGGGGCGTGCCGATCCCGTTCTTCCTGCACAAGGATTCGGGCGAACTGCATCCGCGCACGATGGAGATCCTCGACCAGGCCACCGACATCGTCGAGAAGGGCGGCATCGAGGCCTGGAGCCGCGTGACGGTGGAGGAGATGCTGGGCGCCGCCGACGCCCCGAACTACACCAAGAGCACCGACATCCTGGAGGTGTGGTTCGACTCCGGCTCCACGTTCTTCCACGTGCTGCGCGGCACGCACCAGGGCGACGCCGAACACCCGGGCTTCCACTCCGAAGGCCCGGAGGCCGACCTGTACCTCGAGGGGCACGACCAGCACCGCGGGTGGTTCCACTCGGCGCTGCTGCTCGCCTGCGCGCTGTACGGCCGCGCGCCATACCGCAGCCTGCTGACCCACGGCTTCACCGTGGACAGCAAGGGCATCAAGATGAGCAAGTCGCTCAAGAACGGCATCGAGCCGCAGGAAGTCAGCGACAAGCTGGGCGCCGAGATCATCCGCCTGTGGGTGGCCTCCAGCGACTACTCGGGCGACATCGCGGGCGACAAGAAGATCCTCGACCGTGTCGTCGATTCGTACCGCCGCATCCGCAACACGCTGCGCTTCCTGCTCGCCAACACGAGCGACTTCGATCCCGCCAAGGACGCGGTGCCGCTGGGCGACCTCCTGGAGATCGACCGCTACGCGCTCGCACGCGCGGCGCAGCTGCAGGCCGAGATCGTGCAGCACTTCCAGGTCTACGAATTCCACCCCGTCGTCTCCAAGCTGCAGATCTACTGCTCGGAAGACCTGGGCGCGTTCTACCTGGACGTGCTGAAGGACCGCCTGTACACGACCGCGCCGCATTCGTTCGCCCGCCGCTCGGCGCAGACCGCGCTGTGGCACATCACGCACGCGATGCTGCGCTGGATGGCGCCGATGCTCAGCTTCACGGCCGAGGAGGCGTTCCCCGTGTTCGCGCCGGGCGCGTCGTTCTCCATCTTCGCCGAGACCTTCTGGCACCTCGAGTCGGGCGACGCCGCGCTGCTGGCCAAGTGGGATCGCGTCCACGCCATCCGCGAGGCGGCCAACAAGGCGATCGAGGCCGTGCGCCAGGCCGGCGACGTCGGCTCGTCGCTGCAGGCCGAGCTGACCATCGCGGCCAACGCGGAAGACCGCGCGCTGCTGGCCTCCCTGGGCGACGACCTGAAGTTCATCACCATCACGTCGGCCGTGAAGGTGGTCGAAGGCGACGAGCTCGTCGTCACCGTCACGCCGTCCACCTCGCCCAAGTGCGAGCGCTGCTGGCACTGGCGCGCGGACGTCGGCGCCGATGCCGCGCATCCGACGATCTGCGGCCGCTGCACGAGCAACCTGTTCGGCACGGGCGAGGTGCGTTCGATCGCCTGATCGGCCCATCGCACCGGTCGACGACGCACCGGGCCCGGAGGGGCCTGGCATCTCCTCGCCTGCGCCGGCATGCCGACAGATGGCAATGCGGCCGTTGCGGGCGAGGCCATGCCAGCCCCGGGCGACCCGTGTGCCGAGCGATCGAAGGCCCGACCCGCACGCGTGGATCCTGCGACTGCGCGCAGGATGACACGTGGTCGGGGCTCCGCGGCCGCTCCGCGGCTCGCCGCCAAGGCGTCATCCTGCGCGCAGTCGCAGGATCCACCGCGGCTGGACACACTGCCGACCGTCATCCTGCGCGCAGTCGCACGATCCACCGCGGCTGGACACGCTGCCGACCGTCATCCTGCGCGCAGTCGCACGATCCACCGCGGCTGGACACACTGCCGACCGTCATCCTGCGCGCAGTCGCACGATCCACCGCGGCTGGACACACTGCCGACCGTCATCCTGCGCGCAGTCGCAGGATCCAACGCGGCTGGACACACTGCCGATCGAAGACCGCACGGGCGGCTGCCCCTGCCGCCGCCCGCGCGCCCCGCTCAGTTCAACGACCAGACGTACTCGACGTCCGTCGTGGTGCCCACCGGTCGCCCCTGCTCGTCGGTGCCGACCTGCACCGGGCACTGCGCCAGCGCCGCGGCCGCGGCCTGGTCCATCAGCCGGTGCTCGCGCGTCGACCCCGAGGCATGCAGGATCTGCGAACCGGCGATGCGTCCGAGGGCATCCACCGTGAAGCGGATGCGCGTGCTGCCCGTGGCGCCGGCGCGCTGGGCGGCGGCCGGGTACTCGGGGTGGCACTGGGCGGCGCCGGCGTTGATGCGGGCGGCGCGCGGCTCCAGGCGCGCCGGCGTGCGCGGGGACAAGTCGTCGCGAATGACAGAGGCCACCTGGACGGGCGGCGTGTCGTCCTTCTTCTCGGTCACGATCGTGTCGGGAGGCGGCGGCTCGACCGTGTCGATGACCGGCACCACGATCGTCGTCCTGGGCAATGCGGTCGTGGGCGGCGGCGGCTCCTGCGGCTTGGGCGGCGGCGGCTTGACCGTCTCGTCCAAAGGCTGCAGCGGAACGACGGTCTCGTGGGGCGGCGACTGCTGCAGCTTGGCCGACAGCAGGGCTGCCGCGAGCACGACGTGCAGGCCGATGACGATCAACAAGCCGACCGGATGGCGGTCGGTGCGACGCTGCGAAAGGGCAAGGCTCATGCGAAGGTCCTCCAGGTTGGCCGACAGGCGCGCTCGCCGGACGGAGCCGGAATGCGCGTTCGTCTACATGAAGCGCACCGGCGGCCGAAAAGGGGTGACGGGCAGGCAAAAATATTTGCATCCGCGCGGCGGGCGTCGCCGCGCACCGCACCACGCGACGTCCGCCACGCCGGTCAATGGGGACAGGCCCCTTGTTTCATACGTTTGCTAACAATCAACAAGCGCTCGACAACGGCTAAAGTAGATGCTTTTGCGCGAGTCAATCCCTCGCGCATGGCACCGCGCCCTACCGACCCCCTTCCAGTCCCTGATGGCCACCCGTTCCCTTTCCCGTTCCGCCGGTACAAGTCCCTCGATGTGGCTGTGGCTGGGCCTCGCGCTCGCCGTGGTGCTGCTCGACCAGCTCGCCAAGGCGCTGATCGTCCGCGAGTTCCAGATCGGCGACAGCCGCGCCGTCACCGGCTTCTTCGACCTGGTGCGCTTCGAGAACACCGGCATGGCCTGGTCGCTGCTGGAGCATGCGGGCGGCTGGCAGCGCTGGTTCTTCATCGCCCTGGCGCTCGGGGCCTCGGGCTTCATGCTCCACATGATCCGCACGAAGGGCTCGCAGAAGCTGTTCGCGTTCGCGCTGGCGATGATCATGGGCGGCGCCATCGGCAACGTCATCGACCGCATTGCGCGCGGCGCGGTGGTCGACTTCATCTCGCTGCATTGGCACCGCGCCTACACCTTCCCGGCGTTCAACCTGGCCGACAGCGCCATCACGCTGGGCGCCATCTGCCTGCTCCTGGACGAGCTGCTGCGCGTGCGCCGGGGATGACGACCGTGCGCCACCCGTTCCCGTACCGGCTCGCGCGCGTCGCCGCCGCGCTGCTGGCGCTGGGCGCCGCACAGGCGCATGCCGCGCTGCCCGCCGGCCTCGCGGCCAACGACCTGGAGGCCATGACCAGCGTCGAGCTCCGCGAGCGCATCGCCCACGGCGCCACCACCGTCCTCGTGCCCATCGGCGGGACCGAGCAGAACGGCGCCCACATGCTGCTGGGCAAGCACAACGTACGCGCCCACGTGCTGGCCGACCGCATCGCCGACGCGCTCGGCAACGCCATCGTCGCGCCGACGGTCGCCTACGTGCCCGAGGGCAGCATCCATCCGCCGGCGGCGCACATGAAGTACGCGGGCACGATCTCCGTGCCGGACGCCGTCTTCGAGGGCCTGCTCGAAGCCGCCGCGCGCTCGTTCAAGCAGCACGGGTTCCGGGACGTCGTGTTCCTGGGCGACCACGGCGGCTACCAGGCCGACCTCACCCAGGTGGCCGACCGGCTCAATCGCGAGTGGGGGAAGGATCCGGCCTGCCGCGCCCACGCGCCGCTGGAGTACTACCGCGTCACGCAGACCGCCTATGTCGCCGAGCTGAAGAAGCACGGCGTGTCCGACGCCGAGCTCGGCTCGCACGCCGGACTGGCGGATACTGCGCTGGCGCTCGCGGTCGATCCGGCCCTGGTGCGCACCGACAAGCTGGCCGGCCCTTACCCTGCGGGCGTGACCGGCAACCCGAAACGCGCTACCGCCGAACTGGGCGAACCGGGCACCCGCCTGGTCGTCGAGACCACCGTCGCCGCGATCCGCAAGGAAACGCAGGCGCCCCGTTGAGAAACGCAGACGCTGACCCCATGCCGACCGCCATCGACTATCCGATGCTGCCGCTGCTGGACATGACGCTCTTCCCGGGGAGCGAGACGTCGCTGTTCGTGGGACGGGCGTTGTCGCGCGCGTCGGTGGAAGCCGCCGTCGCCGGCAACAAGGAATTGGTGGTGGTGCGCCAGCGCGAGTTCGGCACGCTCGAGTTCACGGCCACCGACCTGCACACGGTGGGCACGCTGGCGACCGTGACGTCGCTCACCCGGCTGCCGGACGGCACGCTCAAGATCACCGTCACCGCGCAGGGCCGCGTGTCGATCGACTCGGTCCGGCGCTCCGACCACTTCCGCGTCTTCGCCACCGTGCTGCCCACGCCGCCCTGCCCGCCCGCGCGTTCGGCGCGCCTGCGCGCGGCACTGCTGCGGCGCGTGGGCACGGCGCTGTCGCCCGAGCAGCTGGCGCTGCTGCGGCAGGTGCCCGAGGCCGGCAAGCTGGTCGACGCCATCATGCCCATGCTGGCCACGCCGAGCGCGCGCAGCATCCATCCGCACCATTCCCTGCACCAGGGCCTGCTGGAGAAGCTCGACGGCGAGCAGCGCCTGCTCAAGCTGATGAAGATGCTGCCGCACAACCGGCGCGCCGAGGTGCCGGCCAACGGCGAGTTCACGCAGGCGCTGCCGCTGCCGGGCTTCGACCCGGCCGGCGAGCCGCAGGCGCGCACGACGGCCGACGGGAGCCTGTGGCTCGTGTTTTCCGCGATGCCGCCGTCCTGGTTCGTCCCGAACGACGCGACCGGCCCGCTGGGCCCGTGCACCGACCTGGACCGCCTGCTCGAGCGCGCCACCGGCTGCGCCATCTTCTGGGACAGCCTGAAGCTGCTGCAGATCGACAACCCCAAGTCCGACACGGTCGCCCGCATCGAGCGCTTCCTGCGCGGCGTGCGGCAGAACTGGGCCGCCGAGGCGAACTGAGGCGGCCCGCGCCGCTGCGCGCCGCCCTGGCCTGCGACTTTGTTCACGCGAAGCGACGCCGTGGCCGGGGGGCCCCCTGTCCGCCCGCACGGCGCGGGCTTCAAGATGCACTCCAGGCAGGCCGAGCCGAGCCTGCACCGTCGTCGGGAAGGGGCCAGCCATGTCCATCGATACGAGCCTGCCCGGGTGGCAACGTCACGCGATCGTGCCACTCGCGCTGAGCGGCGGCCTCGCGCTGGCGATGCTGCCTGGCGCGCCCGGCGTCCTGCTGGGCAGCGCCCTGCTGCTGACCTCGTCGACGGTGCTGCTGCGCGATCGCCTGCGCCATCACGTGGCCATGCAGGCGCGCTTCTGCGAGCAATGGCCCGACGAGGTCGCGCCGCTGGCCTGGGAGCCCGGGCCGGCTCCCGCCGCGCCGGCGCCCGTCGACACCCCTGACCTGGACCGTCGTCGCCGCGGCGTCGCCACCCAGGCCGCCGCCCTGCGGCGCGCCCTGGCCGCCGGCGAGGAGCCGGCCGAGCTCGAGCTGCAGCTGCGCGACCTGATGGACAGGCTCTCGCTGCACGTGCGCCGCGAGACGGACCTGCTGGCGCGCCAGGCCGACGCCCGCCGCCGCGACGACGTCGACGCCGCCCGCCTGCAACTGGCCAACGCGGAGTACGACTTCCACCGCTACTGCATCGACGAGCTGTCGCTGCCCGAGCTCGTGGATCGCGTCACCACGGCGCTGATCGCGGGCCAGGCGACGCCGGCCTCCGAGCTGCCCGGCCACGACCAGGCGCCCAGCCGGCTGGGAGAGATTGACGCCTGACAATGAAGGTTGATTCCGGCGCACGGCCGGGCTGCAGCGGGACGATTCCCGGCGAGAATCAGGAACGACGCGAGGCGACGTGCCCGGGGAACGAATCCCCGTCGGCGCGCCTCGAACCCGTTCCCCCAGATCCCCAGACTCGCCCATGAATGCCACCTCCCGCAGCGCGCTGTCGCTGCTCGCGCTCGCGACCCTGGCGGCGCTGGCCGCCGCCGGCCGCGCCGCGGCCCCCGCCGCCTCCGGCGCCGCCCACGCCGTCGCCACCGTCCCCGGCATGCCGCCGGTCGTCGACCCGAACAACCTGTACAGCGAGACGGCCGGCCCCGAGCACATCAGGCCGGAGCTCAAGGACGACCTGGTGCGCGTGTACGTGCCCAACCTGCGCGGCAACTCGGTGAGCGTCATCGACCCGGCGACGATGAAGGTGGTCGACACGCTCAAGGTCGGATCGAACCCGCAGCACGTGGTCGTCGGCTACGACCTGCGCACGCTGTGGGCCGCCAACAATGCGGAGCGCACCGACAAGGGCAGCCTCACGCCGATCGATCCGCGCACCGGCAAGACGGGCCCGTCGATCCCGGTGGACGACCCGTACAACATGTACTTCACGCCGGACGGCAAGTCGGCCATCGTCGTGGCCGAGGCGCGCCACCGGCTCGACTTCCGCGACCCGAAGACGATGGCGCTGCAGTACTCGATCGACGCCCCGAAGTGCGGCGGCATCAACCACGCCGACTTCTCCATCGACGGCCGCACCGCATTCTTCACCTGCGAGTTCGAGGGCTCGATCGCCAAGATCGACCTGGTCGACCGCAAGGTGGCCGGCTACCTCGTGCTGCCGATGCCCGCCACGCGCCTGAAGGACAAGTTCGTGCCCGCCGGCGGTCCGACGACGGAGGTCTGCACCTCGCGCAAGGGCATGCCGCAGGACATCCGCTTCTCGCCCGACGGGCGCAAGCTGTACGTGGCCGACATGGAGGCCGACGGCGTGCACGTGCTCGACGCGGACGCCTTCAAGGAGACGGCGTTCATCACCACCGGCGTCGCCGCGCACGGCCTGTATCCGAGCCGCGACGGCAGGAAGCTGTACATCGCCAACCGCGGGTCGCACAAGATCCACGGTCCGCGCAAGGGCCCGGGCAGCGTCGCCGTGCTGGACTTCGCCACCGACAAGATCGTGGCCACCTGGGCCGTGCCGGGCGGCGGCAGCCCCGACATGGGCAACGTCACGGCCGACGGCAAGTACCTGTGGCTGTCCGGCCGCTACGACGACGTCGTCTACCGCTTCGACACGACCAGCGGCGACGTCAGGCAGGTCGCCGTGGGCCAGGAGCCGCACGGCCTGACCGTGTGGCCGCAGCCGGGGCGCTACTCGCTCGGACATACCGGCAACCTGCGCTGAGCTGCGCTATGCTCGGCAACGCCTGAGCGGAGCTCGACTGCGCAAGGCGGCATGCAAGGACGCGCCCCGCGGGGCGCGTTCGCATGTGACCACCATCCAAATTCCTGGGGAGGAATTCAATGCAGATGACTTCGCGTCTCACGAGGGTCGCCGCAGCCGCGGCCGTCATGTTCGCCGCCGCCGGCGCGTCCGCCGAGGGCACGTTCACGCCCGAGATCGGCTGGGGGCAGGTCAGCCACGGCCATGTCTCGCACGACGGCGACGAGCGCCGCGAGGCACCGTCGATCGACCTGGCCTTCGGCTATCGCTGGGACAACGGCGTCGGCGTCCGGGCCCTGTGGCTCGGCGCGTTCGACCCGTTCAAGGACTTCCTCGTCGGCACCAGCCCGCCGACCTTCAACGATTTCTACGGCGTGCAGGTCACCGGCAGCCATGCGCTGGCGACGAAGGTGAACCTGACGGGCGGCCTCGGCCTGGGGCGCACCAGCCTCAACCGGGGCGTCCCGGGGGACCACGTCGAATCCACCGAAGGCGTGGTGTCCGCCGGCCTGCAGTACCAGCCCTTCACGCACCTGGCCCTGGAACTGCACTTCGACTACCTGACCCGCACCCACGAGCGCAACATCGCACTGATGTGGCAGGTTCCCTTCTGATGGCCACGCCCTCGATCCCGAGCCTTCGGCCCGCGGTCGAGGCCGACCTGCCCTTCCTCGTGGAACTGCGGCTGGCCACCATGGCGCCGCACTTCGCGCGCCAGGGCCTGGTCGTGAGCGTGGGCGAGCACTGCGAGCGCGCGAAGCATCGGCTGGACGCCGCCACCATCATCGAGGTCGACGGCCACCCGGTCGGCGTGATCAAGGTGATCCAGGACATGACCACGTGGACGATCGAGCAGTTCCAGATCGCTCCCGCCCACCAGGGCCGCGGCCTGGGCGGCACGGTGCTGCGCGCGCTGATCGCCGAAGCGCGCCACGCGAACGCGCTGCTGCACCTGAGCGTGCTCAAGCAGAACCCGGCCGCGCGGCTCTATGCGCGCCTCGGCTTTCGCACGCTGCTCGAATCCACGCACTCCTACAAGATGACCTTCATCGAGACCGAGGCGCCCGACGGGGTGTAGGCGCTCGCCCAGGGACGACATTCGAAGCTGCCGATGCGTCATCCCGGTGATTCGCAGCCCTCCCGATCGACGAAACAACCGACGCGCCATGTTCAACCTGATGCGCACCACGATCCACCGCGTCCGCAAGGAGCGCCTGGCTCAGGTCGCCGGCAGCCTGACCTTCACGACGCTTCTGTCGGTCGTGCCGCTGCTGGCCGTCAGCCTCGCGCTCCTGTCGCGCTTCACGGCCTTCCACCGATTCGAGCGCGCGATCGACGAGTACGTGGTCAAGGGCATGCTGCCGGCGGACATCTCGCGCACCATCCTCGGCTACCTGAGCCTGTTCGCCGCCAACGCGCGCAGCCTGACGTGGGCGGGGGCGCTTTCGCTGCTCGTCACAGCCGTCGCCCTGCTGCTCACCGTGGAGAACGCCCTCAACCAGATGTGGCAGGTCAAGCGGAGCCGGCCGTTCCTGCGCAGGGTCGGCATGTACCTGCTGACGTTGGCTGCCGGCCCGCCCGTGCTGGGGCTGGGTCTCTGGGCCACGTCAGTCGTGCTGGGCATGTCGATGGGCCTCATCGGAGAGCTCCCGCCGTCGCTGTCGTTCGTGCTCGGCCTGGGGCCACCTCTGCTCAGCGCTGCAGCATTGACGGCGCTGTTCCACTACGTTCCCAACGCCAAGGTGCCTTGGCGCCATGCCCTCGTGGGCGGCCTGGTGGCAAGCCTCTCCCTCGAACTGGGCAAGCGAGGCTTCGCGGCCTACCTCGTCCAGTTGCCGACCTACCGGGCCGTCTACGGTGCCTTCGCGGCCTTCCCGCTGTTCCTGCTGTGGATGTACTTCTCGTGGCTCGTGACGCTGATCGCCGCCATGATCGCGTCCAACCTCGCGCTCAAGCCACGGCGCGCCAACACGAGCGGGCCGGGAGCGGGCGCATCGTCGAGGCGGGCGAGTCCGTGATGGGCAGCTGCCGGCCAGTTGCGGTCACCGAGGCGCGACAGCTGTCCTTCGCGAATGGCAGGTAACGGGCTGTCCGCCAACAGGTGTGCGCTTTGTCGCCCCCGCTCAGGCGCGCGTGGGCAATCACGACCGCCATGAGGTGCAGGCGACGGCGAACGACGCAGAGAGGGGTGCTTTCAAAGTTGTGGGGCAATGTCGAGTCACATGCACCCGTCAATGACGTATTCTCATGGCTCCATCGAGCATGTTGGCTTGCTGATGTCCGCCCACGATAGCCACAGGCTCCCTCGCAATCCGATGCACGTGCCAGTGGGCGACGCGCGCAACGACACGAGGGGACGACTTGAAATCGAAACTACTTGCGGTCACGGCCGCGGTGCTGATTGGCGGCGCAGCGAACGCGTCGTCTGAACAATTCAACTTTTCTGTGATGGACGCCGGGTTTTCGGGCGTCGGTCTCCTGTTTTTCTCGGAGTCGAACGGCGTGGATGCCGCGTCCCTCTCGATGGATGGTGAACCCCGGGCCAGCTTCTACTTCACCGACCCTGGCAGCACCGACTACCATAATTCGGGGACCATCGATCTGCAGATAGTCGATCACCGGCTTGTGCATTTCAATGCTGATTACCACATTTGTGACGACGACCGTTGTCATTTCGGCAGGCGTTGGGTGATCGAAGGCGATGGCTCGGGTGGATCGATGGAGATCTTTTCGCCTTTCGGCGAAATTTTTGCCGGAACCTATTCGTTGCTTCCGACCATTCCGGAGCCTGCGAACGTCTTGTTGTTGCTCGCTGGGCTGGGCATTGTCGGAGTCGGAGTCGGGCGCAAGAATGCTTAGGACAATGCCCCTTTGGGCGCTGATCTACAACCATTACCTGCGGCTGAAAGGGTTGAGCGCGCCCAACGTGAAGGTATTCGCATAAGCTGTCAGGCCGGAAGGCGGGGGTAGCGACTACAGGCCCGACAGCGGTGGTTCCGACCAAAACGGTACACGGACCTTCAGCCTGCACTGACGCGTCGCCACGGGCACGTCGCGACGCCAATGAGATCCTCGGCCGTTGGGGCTGTGATTCTGCAACTGCGCGAGAGGCAGGGAGGGAACCCCGCTGAGCGGGGACACTGCCCATGGCGTTCGCCCAAACGCAAGCCTTCGCCCCGGCCAAGGGCATGGGCACGCGCCAGACCCATCACTTCAAGCAGTCTGACGGCACCATGGACATGGGCAAGGGACCATGAAGGCCTGCTTGGCCGGCAAGGGAACTTGGCTCAAGGACGCCGCCACAGCCACCGCGCCGGCGCCGGCTGCTCCTGTGGCGACCAAGAAGTTGGTCGGGCCGTCATCCGCACAGGCGGCAACGGGAACTGCTGGGTTTGGCCTCGTACTCACGCTGCCGGCCACTTGCAGACGGTCGTGACCAATCGCTTTGGAGTAGGCTTCTTCGTGACCTCGACGATGTGAGAAGGTTTGTTCACGGGCCCGATGATGACCCCATAGAGAGTTCTTGCGTCGTGAGCCGTTCTTGCCTGCTGGTCAGACCAGAGTTCTGTTGGTCTCTTCTGATCCCAGAACCACGACTTGCAATAGCTGATGCTGGTGCCCACCGTCGAACTCATGCCGTTGAAGTTGCAAACCATTCTAGGACGCCGCCGCTGCCGAGGAACCGATTGACCGCCTCCTGGTGAGCAAGCTCGACGCAACGACCGGCGGGTCAGGGTCGGAATTTGCTGGCTACATCTCGGACGATCCAATGACAGCTATCGGGTGATCGATTCGACCAGGCTGGTGACGGCTATGGGTCGGAAGCGGAGGTCTTCCCGCCGACGAGCCGAACGTCCGGTTTCAGGTGGCCAGTCCGCTGCCCCTGATGTCGGCTTCGGGTCGCTAGGCGACTCAGAGGCCCAGCTGCGAAAGCCCGTAGCGGCAGCTCTCCGTCTCGGGGCGGCCGTTGCCGGCTTGGGTGCTGTGACCGATCCGGCCCGCGCAGCGCGGCTGGTCAATCAGCCGCCGAACGGCGGCGCGCGTGCCGCCGAATCGCCTTACGCCAGCAGCACGCTGCAGCCGGTCGTCCTGCGCGCCTCCAGGTCGCGGTGCGCCTGCGCGGCCTGCGCGAGCGGGTAGCGCTGGTCGATGCGGATCTTGACGGTGCCGTCGCGCACGACCTCGAACAGCTCGTCGGCCATGGCCTGCGTGCGCTCGCGCGTGGCCAGGTGCGTGAACAGCGTGGGACGCGTCAGGTACAGCGAGCCCTTGGCCGCGAGCACGGCCGGCGACAGGGGCGCGGGCGCGCCCGAGGAATTGCCGAACACCACCATCAGCCCGAACGGGCGCAGGCAGTTCAGCGAGTCGTCGAAGGTGTCCTTGCCCACCGAGTCGTAGACCACCTTCACGCCCTTGCCGCCGGTGATCTGCCGGACGCGCTCGGCGAAGTCCTCGCGGCGGTAGTTGATCATGTGCGCGGCGCCGTACTCGCTGGCCAGCGCGCACTTCTCGTCGGAGCCGGCAGTGCCGATCAGCTCCAGTCCCAGCGCCCTGGCCCACTGGCAGGCGATCAGGCCGACGCCGCCGGCGGCCGCGTGGAACAGGATGGTGTCGCCGGGCGCGAGCCCTTCGACCGGGAGCGTGCGCCGCAGCAGGTAGTCGACCGTCAGGCCCTTGAGCATCATGGCGGCGCCGGTTTCGAAGTCGATCTCGTCGGGCAGCCTGCACACGTGCGTCGCGTCGAGCACGCGCACCTCGCAGTAGCTGCCCGGCTTGGGCGCCGCGTAGGCCACGCGGTCGCCCGCGGCCAGGTGCGCGACGCCCTCGCCCACCGCCTCCACCACGCCGGCGCCCTCGCCGCCCGGTGTCAGCGGCAGCGGGTTCTGGTACAGGCCGGTGCGCTGGTAGACGTCGATGAAGTTGATGCCGCACGCGTGGTGGCGCACGCGCACCTGGCCGGGGCCGGGGTCGCCCGGCACGACGTCGACCAGGCGCAGGACGTCGGGCCCGCCGAATTCGGTGATCTGGATCGCCTTGCTCACGGAGGGCCTCCTGTGCGTCGATGTGGGACGGCAGTTTGTAGCATGCCGGCCTTGACCTTGGCAGGCCGTCGGACGGTGCTCAGAAGCCCGCGGCCTGGCCGTCGCGGCGCGAGTCGCTGGCGGCGACGTAGCCGTCGGCCAGGTCGTCGGCCAGGCGCCAGATGAACTGGCCGGAACCGAAGTCCATGTAGGCGTCGGCAGTGGCCTGCGACTGGTGCCCCAGCGCATTCAGGCCCGCGACCAGCCCCGGCGCCATCGTGCGCTCGAAGTCGATCGCCAGGCCCGTGGCGACCTTCCAGCGCGGCGCGTCGCACGCGGCCTGCGGCTGCTGGCCGTGGCGCAGCATGCGCATCAGCGTCTGCACGTGGCCTTGCGGCTGCATGTTGCCGCCCATCACGCCGAAGCTCATCCGGGGCTGGTTGTCCTGGCACAGGAAGCCCGGGATGATGGTGTGGAACGGCCGCTTGCCGCCGGCCACGACGTTCGGGTGCCGGGCGTCCAGGGTGAAGCCCTGGCCGCGGTTCTGCAGGCTGACGCCGGTGCCCGGCACCACCACGCCGCTGCCGAAACCCATGTAGTTGGACTGGATCAGGCTCACCATGCGGCCCTGCGCGTCGGCGGCCGTCAGGTACACGGTGCCGCCGGCGGGCGGGGTGCCATGCGCGAAGTCCTGCGCGAGGCCGGGCACGATCAGGCGCGCGCGTTCGCGCAGGTACGCGGGGCTGAGCAGGTCGGCGGCGGTGACCTCGGTCATCGCGCGCGGGTCGGCCACCCAGCGATAGGTGTCGGCAAAGGCGAGCTTCATCGCCTCGATCTGCAGGTGCTGCGACTCGACGCTGTCGACCGGCAGGCGCACGACGTCCAGTTGCTCGAGCATGCCCAGGGCCATCAGCGCCGCGATGCCCTGCCCGTTGGGCGGGATCTGGTGCACCGTGTGGCCGGCGAAGTCCATCGCGATGGTGTCCACCCACTCGGGCTGGAACGCAGCCAGGTCGGAGGCGGCCATCGTGCCGCCGTTGGCCGCCGCGTGGGCGACCAGAGTGGCCGCCACCTGGCCGCGGTAGAAGGCCTCGCCGCGCGTCTCGGCGATCGCGCGCAGCGTGCGGCCCGCGGCCTCGAACACGAAGCGCTCGCCGGGCAGGGGTGCCCGGCCGCGCGGCATGAAGGCCTCGGCAAAGCCGGGCTGGCCCTGCAGCAGCGGCACCTGGCGCGCCCACTTGTCGGCCACGATGCAGGCCACCCCGTGGCCGCGTTCCGCGAGTTCGATGGCCGGCTGCAGCAGGTCGCCGAACGGCAGCTGGCCGCAGCGCCCGGACAACGCGGCCCAGCCCGCCACCGCGCCCGGCACCGTGACCGCATCCCAGCCGCGCACCGGCAGCGCGCCGCCGTGGCGCCGCTCGAAGTACGCCCTGTCCCAGGTGGCCGGCGCCACGCCCGATGCGTTCAGGCCGAGCAGGCGCTCACCGTCCCACAGGATCGCGAACAGGTCGCTGCCCAGCCCGTTGGAGACCGGCTCGACGATGGTCAGCGCCGCCGCGGCCGCGATCGCCGCGTCGATCGCGTTGCCGCCGGCGAGCAGCATGCGCAATCCGGCCTGCGAGGCCAGCGGGTGCGAGGTCGAGACCACGTTGCGCGCGAACACGGGGCTGCGCACGGTGGCGTAGGGGTTGTGCCAGTCGAAGTTCATGGGGCGCCCTTTCGAAGACCCCCATTCTCATGTCCTGGGCCGGGACCTCGCCAGCAGCCAGATGCCCGACAGGACGAACACGGTGCCCAGCGCGATCCAGATGGTGAACGGCTCGCCCAGGATCACGATGCCCATCAGGATCGTGCTCAGCGGACCGACCATGCCCGTCTGCGCGGCCACCGTGGCACCCACGCGCTCGATGGCCATCATCACCATCAGCACCGGCGCGACGGTGCAGGCGGTGGCGTTGAGCACCGAGAGCCACAGCACCTGCGGCGCGACGTCGGCCGCCGCCAGCGGGCGCGTCAGCACGAACTGCAGCAGGCACAGGCCGCAGGCCACGGTGCTGGCCAGGCCGGTGAGCCGCAGCGAGCCGAGGCGCTTGACCTCCTCGCCGCTGAACACCATGTACGTGGCATAGCTGATCGCGCTGCCGAACACCAGGGCCACGCCGAGCGCGACGTGGCCGCCGCCGACGTGCGCCTCGTGGCCGAACACCAGCAGCACGCCGGCGTAGCTGGCCGCCAGCGCGAGCAGTTGCGCGCGCTCGACGCGGCGCTTGAACAGCACGCGCCCGATCAGCAGCACCAGCGTCGGGTTGAGGTACAGCACGAGGCGCTCGAGGCCCGCGCTGATGTAGGCCAGGCCCGCGAAGTCCAGGAAGCTCGCGAGGTAGTAGCCCGAGAAGCCGAGCCCGGCGACGACGCGCCAGTCGCGCGCCGTGAGCCCCGGCCGGCCGCGCCCCGCCCACCACGCGATGGCCGCGAACAGCGGCAGCGCGAACAGCATGCGGTACATGATCAGCGTCACTGCGTCGACGCCGTGGCGGTAGGCGAGCTTGACGATGATCGCCTTGCCCGAGAAGGCGATCGAACCGGCCGTCGCGAGCGCGAGGCCGGGCCACAGGCGTTGCGGACGCGGCACCGGGGTGGTGGTGGCCAGCGTGGCGAGCGCAGGCGTCGTGGTGGGTTCAGAAGCCATGGGGCAGCATACGCGGCGCGGCGCAGGCGCGGGATCGCGCTTGGACAAGGCGCGATTCGCGTCGCCTACCGCCTCATTTGCTGATCCACTGCGGCGTGCAGCGCAGCACCTCGTCCATCGTCGTCAGGCCTTCGGCCACCTTCATCAGGCCGGCCAGGCGCAGGGGGCGCATGCCCTCGAGCATGGCCTGGCGCGACAGTTTCGCCACGTCCAGCGTCGGATGGATGGCGTCCTTCAACGGCTCGGTGACGGGCATCAGCTCGTACAGCGCGGCGCGGCCGCGGTAGCCGGTGTTGCGGCAGGCCCCGCAGCCCACCGGCTTCATCGGGCGCAGGCGGCCGCCCAGCTTCCAGGGCTGCGCCAGCTCCTCGATCAGCTTGACGGTCTCGGCCGATTCGTCGGGTGCCTTGCACGAGGCGCACAGCGTGCGCGCCAGGCGCTGCGCCAGCACGCCGATGACGGTGGCCGAGATCAGGTACGGCGGCACGCCCAGGTCGACCAGGCGCGTGATGGCGGAGGGGGCGTCGTTGGTGTGCAGCGTCGAGAACACGAGGTGGCCGGTCAGCGAGGCCTGGATCGCCATCTCGGCGGTCTCCAGGTCGCGGATCTCGCCGACCATGATGATGTCCGGGTCCTGGCGCATGAGCGAGCGCAGGCCGGCGGCGAAGTCCAGGTCCAGCGCGGGCTGCACCTGCGTCTGGTTGAAGGCCGCGTCGATCATCTCGATCGGGTCCTCCACCGTGCAGACGTTGACCTCCTCGGTGGCCAGCTTCTTGAGCGTCGAGTACAGCGTCGTCGTCTTGCCCGAGCCGGTGGGGCCGGTGACGAGGATGATGCCGTGCGCCTGCGTGATCAGCGACTGCCAGCGCTCGGCCTCGCTGGCGTTGAAGCCGAGCGCGTCGAAGGCCTTGTCGACGGTGCCCGGATCGAAGATCCGCATCACCACCTTCTCGCCGAAGGCCGTGGGCAGCGTCGACAGCCGCATTTCCACCTCGGCGCCCGGCATGCCGCCGGCGCCGTCGGGGCGCTTGGTCTTGATGCGGCCGTCCTGCGGGCGGCGGCGCTCGATGACGTCCATGCGCGCCAGCAGCTTGATGCGCGCGGTCATCGCGTTCATCACCGCGGGCGGCACCTGGTGCGCGGTGTGCAGCACGCCGTCGATGCGCAGGCGG
>Ga0068855_100001596_pt1 | contig 28475 bp, 16 predicted proteins | sample KBSCornC52_FD_66592 | JGI IMG/M metagenome (GOLD analysis project Ga0068855, IMG submission 66592) | Corn rhizosphere microbial communities from Kellogg Biological Station, Michigan, USA - KBS Corn C5-2 | ecosystem: Host-associated > Plants > Roots > Rhizosphere > Soil ... | reverse complement strand
ACTAGCGGCACGGTAGGCACCGTGGATGTGAGCAATACAACGCACACGAACGCAGGCATGTACTCCGACTCATGGACGTTCACCGGCACGGCCAACTACAACAACATTGCTGCCACGACCGTTGCCGACTCGATCGCCAAGGCGAATGCGACCGTCACCGTTACGCCCTATGACGTGACCTATGATGGCCACTCCCACACCGCGCTCGTGGCTTCGATCAGCGGCGTTAACGGCGAAACTGGCAGCACGGTAGGCACCGTGGATGTGAGCAATACAACGCATACGAATGCAGGGATGTACTCCGACTCATGGACGTTCACCGGCACGGCCAACTACAACAACATTGCTGCCACGACCATCGCCGACTCGATTGCTAAGGCCAATGCGACGGTAAACGTGACGCCGTACAACGTGACCTATGACGGTAGCGCGCACACGGCGATGGCCACAGCCACGGGCGTCAATAGCGAGGACCTGAGCAGCCTTCTCACCCTAGGCGGAACCACCCACAGCGATGCCAACGATTATCCCAATGATGGATGGGGCTTCGCAGGGAATGGCAACTACAACGCGTCCAGCGGCACAGTACACGACCAGATCATCAAGGCCAACGCCACGGTGAGCGTCACGCCATACAGCTTGAGCTATGACGGGAACGCGCATACGGCAACCGGCTCCGCCACGGGCGTCAAGGGGGAGAGCCTCAGTGGCCTCAATCTGGAAGGGACCACGCATACCAACGCCGCAACCTACAACGACACTTGGATGTTCAATGACACGACCGGAAATTACAATAACGCCACTGGAACAGTGAACGATGTCATCGCCAAGGCAAACGCAATGGTGAACGTCACCCCCTATAGTGTGACGTACGATGGCAACGCACATTCAGCCACGGGCACAATCACGGGCGTAAAAGGTGAGAGTCTCGGCGGACTGGACCTGAGCGCCACCACACACGTGAATGCGGACAGCTACACCGATACGTGGGTCTTTACCGACTCGACGGGCAACTACAACAGCACCAGCGGGACCGTGAACGATGTCATCAGTAAGGCAACTGCCACGGTGAGCGTGACACCGTACAACGTGACATTCGACGGAAATGCGCACACAGCAATGGGTTCGACCACGGGCGTGAAGGGTGAGATTCTCAGCGGACTCAGCCTGGGTGGCACCACTCATACCAATGCCGCGACCTACGATGACACCTGGACCTTCAGTGACACCACCGGGAATTACAACAACGCTAGCGGTACAGTTCAGGATCTCATCAAACAGGCCAATGCAACCATTGTGGTCACTCCCTACAGCGTGACCTATGACGGCAATGCACATATTGCAACCGCAACAGCAACGGGAGTTAGCGGCGTCGATCTGATCGCCGACATACTGTTGACGGGAACGAGCCATACGAATGCCGGGAGTTATGCAGCTGACCCATGGATATTCCATGACGCAATCGGCAACTACGCCGATGCGAGCGGAACGGTTAGCGACGTCATTCTGAAGGCGGATCAGGCCGCGCTGGCGCTGAATGCTGCATCCCCGCTGACATACAGCCAGAGTGAATTGCTGAGCGCGAGCGGCGGCACTACGAATGGGGCGTTGACATATAACCTGGTCTCCGGCTCGTGTGCGATTTCAGGCAACCAGCTGACGGCCGAAAGCGGCACCGGCTCGTGCATCCTGACGGCGACCATGGCAGGAAACGACAACTACAAAGACGTGACCAGTTCCTCGGTTAATGTGACCCTGGCCAAGGCAAACCAGGCAGCACCTGTATCCGTAGTAGCGCCGAGTGATGTGACCTATGGCGCAAGTGGCATGGCGACAGCAACGGGCGGCAATGGCACGGGACAATACAACTTCACTGCGGGTGGAACGGGGGGCTGCTCAGTATCGGAGGCTACAGTGAACGTGGTGGATGCCACTATGACCTGCACGTTGGCGGCGATTCGAGCCGCAGACAATAATTACAATGAATCCGCCATCAGCGCACCGTTTGTGGTCACTCTCCACAAGGCTAACCAGGAAGCGTTGACACTGAACACGTCCACGCCGCTGATATACAAGCAGAACGAGAGTCTCACTACTGGCGGCGGAAGCACGGGTGGCGCGATTACCTACAACCTGCTTTCCGGCAATTGCACCATTGGGTCGAACCAACTGACCGCAAACAGTGGCACCGGCGTATGTACCCTGACGGCAACGATGCCTGGGAATCACAACTACAACGACGTGACCAGCACGCCCGCCAACTCCGTGACTCTGGCCAAGGCGCAGCCGGTCTTCAGCGTGCAGGCAAGCCAGAGCATTGTCTATGCAACGCCTTCAATCACCTTGGCTGGCACGATCTCTGCGCCAGCACAAGCCTATCCCTCCGGCCAGGCAGTATCGATCACCATCAATGGCGCAACAGTGGCAGCTTTGATCGGTGCAAACGGTAGCTTCACCGCTTCGTTCGATACACACTCGATCCCGGCATCTTCGAGCGCCTACACCATCAGCTACAGCTATCCGGGAGACTCGAACTTCAACAGCGCCTCAAATGTGAGCACTGCATTGAATGTGAAATACGCAAGTGGCGGAGTCTGCGATGGTGATGCAGGCCACCAGATTTTGCAACCGATCAACGTCAACGGCACAAGCGTTTTCAACGTCAAGAGCACATCACCCGCGAAGTTCCGTGTGTGCGATGCGAGCGGGGTTTCTGTGGGGACTCCCGGGGTGGTTAAATCATTCGTACTCTACCAAATCGCCAATGGAACCGCCACCAACACTGTAAATGAGAGTGTAGATTCCACAACGCCGGACAGCACGTTCCGCTGGGATCCTACCGGCCAGCAGTGGATCTTCAATATCAGCAACAAGAATCTCGGCGTGGCGAATCAGACATATTACTTCATGATCACGTTGAATGACGGAACAACGATCCCATTCAACTACGGGTTGAAGTAGTCATCTGCCGAGACTCGTTTTCAGAAATTCACCTCTTTCAATCGGGGAGCGCTCAAGTGGCGCTCCCTTTCTATTGATCCACGAATTTCTCGCTGCACTTCTGAATGATTGACGCATTTGCCGCGATGAAGCGCGCAGGCTACACTTACCCGTTCCACAGTTTGAAGTATGAAGCGTCGCGCTGGACGCGAGTGCGCGAGTGTGCCTTCCGTCAGGAGTATTGAATGAATCGGTTCCTCCTTGCCATCATTTGTGTTGCGGTCAGTGCGCAGGCTCAGAACTACACGCGCGGGGTTGGGGTTTATCCAGGAGATCCACGCGAATACATGGGACCTTCGCTGGTTGTGGATACGCAGACCTATCGCAACCTGGCGTTGCATCGGCCTGTCTATCAATCGAGCGCCTACGACTATAACCTGACGGCGCAGCTTGCCACCGACGGCATCAAGGACTCGGCGGTTCCACGGTGGATCGAAACCTCGACCAGCAACGCCGGCGCACTGCCGAAGCGTGAGCGCGAACTCTTTCTCGATGGCAATGTCACGTCCTCCGTCGATGTCTCTGGCGATAATGCCTGGGTTGAATTCGACCTGCGGGGCGGCGACGTGTCGCCGGAGATCGACAGGCTGGATCTCTACCTGCGCAAAATCTATGGCCGATCACTTTCGGGGACGTGGACCTATATCGTGCTTGGCTCAGACGACCGCTCGAACTGGAAAGAGGTTGGACGCGCAAGCGGGTCTGAGTGGCCGGACATGCGCGCCTCGGGACCCAGTTTCATGCAATCGATTCCGTTCACCGCTCCTGCAAGATTTCGTGCATATCGTGTGCAACTCTCTTCGCAGAGTGTTCATGCATGGGGCGTGGCAGAGGTTGCGCTGTTCGACAATGGACAGTCGGTTCGCGTAGCCAGTCCGGACATCTTCTCGAGTGCGTGGATGAGCGCCGGTAGCGGCGAAGAATGGATTTACGTTGACCTCGGTGCGAACTGCGCGTTCGATCACATCACCCTGTCGTGGATACAGAGGGCGAACGCGGGTGCGGTGCAGGTCTCGGGGGATGCGATTCGTTGGCAGACTCTGAAGACGCTGACGCCATTGACGAACACGAGTGACGACATTCATCTGGATGCCCCAGCGCACGGCAGGTACGTACGCGTGCTGATGACAAAGCCGGCTAACACCAGTGATCGTTACATCTTGACGGAGCTGGAGGTATTTGGGCGCGGTGGCCCCCTGCCGGTTGCGCGTGCGCCGGCAGTTGCAAATGCAGACGGCACCCTGCCGCTTGCGGGTGGAGGCTGGCGCGTACAGCGGGTTTCGCTGGTCTCGGCGAGTGGCGAGAATTTGTCCGAGGCAGGCTATAGTGACAAAGACTGGATGATAGCGACTGTTCCGGGAACGGTCCTGACGAGCTATTTGAATGACGGCGCGATACCCAATCCTGACTTCGGCGATAACCAATACGCCATCTCCGATTCGTTCTTCTGCGCGGACTTCTGGTATCGCGATGAGTTCAAGGCGCCTCCGACACAAAACCCGGGCGAGCACACCTGGCTCAACTTCGACGGGATTAACTGGAAGGCGGACATCTACCTGAACGGGCATGAGGTCGGACGCATCGATGGCGGGTTCATGCGCGGGCGTTTTGACGTGACGGCGCTTGTCCATACTGGTGGATTGAATGCGCTCGCGGTTCGGATCATCAGGGTTGCAAATCCGGGCAGCACGAAAGACAAGGCAGGACCGACGGTAAATGGGGGTGCGCTGGGGCGCGATAATCCGACATTTCATGCTTCAGCGGGATGGGATTGGATGTCCACCATTCGCGGGCGCAATACGGGAATCTGGAGCAATGTGTCGCTGACCAGAACAGGGCAGATCCGGATTGAAGACCCCTTGGTGACGACGAAGCTGCTAGTGCCCGATCTGTCGCGGGCGGATGTGACGATCCAGACGACGCTGCGGAATCTGGATAGTACCCCGGTGTCGGGCACGCTGCGAGCGACCTTCGGTGACATTACGGTTTCGACACCGGTGAATCTGGCAGCTCGCTCCACAAAGCTGGTTGAGTTGTCGCCGGAGACGCAGTCCGCGCTGCATCTTACGCATCCGAAGCTCTGGTGGCCGGTTGGATATGGCGACCCCAATCTCTATCCGGTCTCAATCAGCTTCGTGACTGACGGAGTAACGTCCGACAAAATCTCGTTCAAAGCAGGCGTGCGGCAGTTCACCTACTCCGAAGATGGAGGAGTGCTGAGGATCTGGATCAATGGCCGGCGCTTCATCCCACGCGGGGGTAACTGGGGATTCTCAGAATCAATGCTCCGGTATCGCGCACGTGAGTATGACACAGCAATGCGATTCCATCGTGACGAACACTTCAACATGATTCGCAACTGGGTGGGGCAGATCGGCGATGAGGCATTCTACGATGCGGCAGATCGCTTCGGCGTGGTGGTCTGGCAGGATTTCTGGCTAGCCAACCCGTGGGATGGCCCTGATCCGGACGACAATGATCTGTTCCTCACCAATGCGAAGGATTACCTGCTGCGCATTCGCAATCATGCTTCGCTCGGGATCTTCTGCGGACGCAACGAAGGATTCCCGCCGCAGCCGATCAACGATGGGCTTCGAAATCTTCTCGCCGCACTTGAACCGAATTCGCACTACATCTCCAGTTCCGCTGACGGCCCGGTAAGCGGGCACGGGCCATATCGCGTTGAGCCACTGCGCCACTACTTTGAACACGCTCCCGTGAGACTGCACAGCGAGATGGGATCGCCGAACGTCGATGACATGGAGGATCTGCATCGGACTATGCCGGAATCAGCTATGTGGCCACAGGGCTACCAGTGGCCGCTCCATGACTTTCACGAGCAGAACCCATTCAGCACCGCCGTGGACAAGCAGTACGGTGGCGCAAACACCATTGAGCAGTGGGACAGCTTCGCGCAATTTGTGAACTACGATTCCTACCGGGGAATGTTCGAGGGGCAAAGCCAGAGCAGGCTCGGACTGCTGATCTGGATGAGCCATCCGGCATGGCCATCGCTGCTCTGGCAGACGTATGACTACTTTTTCGACACCGACGCGGGCTACTATGGCGCGAAGAAGGGCGCCGAACCTCTGCACATCCAGTGGAATGCGTCCACGGATGCTGTCGAGGTCGTGAACTATAGCGCTGGAGATCAAACAAAACTGACCGCCCGCGCACAGATCATCAATACAGATGGAACAGTGAAGTGGGAAAAAACGGCGGCGCTCGATAGCCATGAAGACAGCACGCTGACTCCCATCCAACTCGAGTTCCCTGTCGGCCTCACGCGCACACACTTCATCCGCCTGACTCTGATGCTTAATGGCCGGGTCGTGTCATCGAACTTCTACCTGCGCGGAGTGACCGAGAACGACTACCAGGGCATCCGCGAGCTGGCACCTGCCAAACTTGCAGCGAAGACCCGGATGAGCCGGAACGGCTCTGAGTGGCGGATGACGACAGAGCTGCACAATGTGTCAAAGACACCTGCTCTGATGGTTCGTGTGAAAGCGGTTCGCGGCAAGAGCGGCGATCTCATCGTACCGGCTCTGTTCACAGATAACTACATCGCTTTGATGCCAGGCGAGAAGCAGACCATCTCAATATCATTGCTCGACGCAGATACGCGCGGGGAAAAACCGAGCATACTAATTCAGGGGTACAACGTTGTGCGCGGTAGGTAGTCGTTCCTAGCAGAAATAACTCACGCTGTGCCTTCGCGCTCCAACGTGCCGCGATCCCATTTGGCCAGGTTTGCTCCAGCTTCATAGGTGCTCTGGCAGAATGCCAACAGAGATTCGCTCGGCGAGGTTGCACCTCGGACATCTTCGTACATCAGAATGAATTCGCTGAGGGCCGCTTCGTATCGTGCGGCTGCGGGGAGAACGCGCGCATCGCGGAACCCTTGTGGCTCCGGCGCCATATACGAGTAAAAAGCTGGACCTGTGAAACCCGCACCGGGCCAGAAACCTACGCTGCTTACTTCGTGTGAGTACGCCTCGCGCGTGATCGCGTCGGAACCAGCTCGGGGCGGAGCCTTGCGCCCGGAAAAGCGCGTCACCGCCAAGTCGAAGCTGCCCCAGAAGAAGTGCACTGGACTGCATTTTCCGATGAATCGCGATCGGAACTGAAGCAGGATAGTGTTGACGGACCGCAGGATTCGCCAAAAGTTCTCCACCGACATGCGATCGTAGGAGCGATGCTCTTGATCTCTGTCGAATGGAATCGGATTGGGAATCTCGACAGGCGTGGTCCAGATACTCATATCGATCCCTGCGGATTGCAGCATTAACATACATTCCGCATAGAACTCTGCAACGGTCTTAGGTGCCAGGGGCAGAGCTTTCACGATGCCATCACTGGTTTCAAGCACAAGTTGATGCTCGACAAAATCAAACCGGATCTCAAATGATCTATCGAGATATGGAATCGAGGAGGTTGTCAGTCCACGGGAACCGACGTAAAGGGGAACATTCCACCAGTGATTAATGATTGGCGTCAGTTTCATACGAATTTTTCCGACGATCTGGGTCCACATGTGCAGGGTGGTATAGGTGTCCTGCCAGGAAGAAAGCGGCAACGAGGGCCAGCAGAAAGGCCGGTCGGCAGAAGAGCTCATCGAATCTTTACCTCGGGACTCCGCAGAACTGGGAAGCGGGCGTAATGATGATTATGCGCGTGGAAATTGCTTCGAGGAAGCCGCAGTTATCCTAAAGCCCTTTTTTGACCCGAAATGTACGAACTACTTCAGCAGGATCGCGATGCTGACCGTCCACTGCCTCGTTCATCGCGCGCATATCGTCTTCGGTAATTTTGCCTGCGAGCGCATGGAGAGCCTGCCCGATTTGCGGCCAGCGCCGCAATGCTCCGTTGCGTACCAGGGGCACTGCCTGATACGGCGGAAAATAGTGCCGATCATCCTGAAGCGCGACAAGTCCCAGGGCCTGAATTGGGCCGTCCGTCGAGTTTGCAGCGATCATGTCCACCTGGTGAGCGACTAGCGCGCGATAAAGCAGGCCAAGGTCCATCGTCCGCGGAGGTCCGGCGAAATGCATCTGGTAGGCAGCACTGAGTCCCGGAAGGCCGTCGGGACGCTGCTCAAATTCATAGCCCACACCGAGGCGCCAATTTGGAGTGTAATGTGCAGCCTGGCTGAGGGTCGTCAGATTCAGACGCTTTGCATCGTCCCCACGGATAACCATGGCGAAAGTGTTTTCAAACCCGAGCGGCTCGGCGACTGTGACGTTATCCCATGATGCGTAGAGCCGACGGACCGTCTGCAAAACCACATCGGGGTCGCGGTTTACTGGCTGCTTGAGAATCGCGGTGAGCGCAGTGCCGGTGTATTCCACGTATGCGTCAATGCGACCGGAGACGAGCGCCTGGTTGCAGATGTAGCTGCCTGCGAGGTAGAAGCGGCGCTCCACCTTTAAGCCGGATTTGGCTTCGATCTCCTGCGCGAGGAGTTCGCCCAGGATAACCTGCTCGGTGAAATTCTTTGCCCCAACGACCGGGTGGTCTGGACGTGGGGGAGAGCAACTGAGCAGAGAAAGGCTGAACAGAGCTGCGCAAGCAAGCACAATGAGCCGCCTCATACGCGGGCACTTTCCGGAGTCGGAACTTTGAATCGCCGCTCGAGCAGCCCGAGCGCTGCGTCTGCAAGAAGAGCGAGGAGCGCCGCTGGAACGGCTCCCGCGAGAACGAGACGGTTATCAACAGAAGCCACGCCCCGAAAGATTAGCTCACCCAGGCCGCCTGCACCTACGGCAGCGGCAATGGTTGCAATGCCAATGCACGTAACAGTCGCAGTGCGTAAGCCAGCAAATATAAATGACGCTGCGAGAGGTAGCTCAATCTTGAAGAGGCGCTGCACGTCTGTCAGTCCGATCGCCTTTGCAACCTCAATCAAGGTTGGATCGATGCCGCGGATTCCGGCGTAGGTGTTGCGCAGAATCGGCAGCAGGGCATAGGCGGTTAGCGCGATGATGGCGATGCGCGCCGCCCGTTCCCCAAGCCAAGGGAGCGGCAGCAGGAATCCGAACATTGCAAGAGACGGAATTGTCTGAAGCACGTTTGTCATGCCAATCACCGGCTTCGCCCATCGCGGTGAACGCGTTAGCCAGATGCCCGCCGGTATCGCAATCACAGTCGCAGAGAGCATGGCGGCCCCTGTGAGCCAGAGGTGCTCAAGGGTGAGCGTACCAATCTCGCTTCCATATTGGGAAAGGAATGGGCTGCTCATACTGCCGATACCTTTCCACGCGCATTGGACTCTCCGCGATGAAACGCGCGCGCGTAGTCGACAATGTCAGGATCAGCAGAACGAAGGAATTCGTCCCGTGCGACATTCGCGATCACCTTGCCCTCGCTCAGTAGAACAATATGATGGGCAAGGTACAGCGCTTCATCGAGATCATGGGTGACGAGAAGGACCGTTGTCCTCACGCGGTGCAGCAGTTCCCGAAGCATATCCTGCATTTCGGCCCTGGTGAGCGGATCAAGCGCGCCAAAAGGCTCGTCCATGAGAAGAATTTTCGGCTCTGCAGCAAGAGCGCGCGCCAATCCGACACGCTGCCTCTGCCCTCCGGACAGCTGATGAGGATAGCGATGCGCGAACGTGGCGGGATCAAGCCCGACGAGCTGAAGCAGTTCACGCGCCCGATTGCTGCGTTGCGATTGGGAGCGCCCCTCGACTTCGAGCAGAATACCGACATTTCGTTCAATGGTGAAGTGGGGAAAAAGGCCGGTCTCCTGAATGACGTATCCCATTTTGCGCCGCAGAGCCACCACATCTTGCTCCGCTTCGCCGGCGACCAATACATCGCCTGACGTAGGCTCTACCATGCGGTTGGCCGTGCGTAGAAGCGTGGTTTTGCCAGACCCGCTCCGGCCGATAATCGCCGTCACTGTCGATTCCTCGATTGCAAGAGAAACTTCATGAAGAAGCTGGCGACCACTGGCGGTTGCCACAGATACGTCTCGAAATTCAAGAGCGGGGCTCATCGCATCAACTGTTGGGCAGCTTACCATGGCGACCGTATAAAGCCTTTCCCGGCACATCCATGCAACGATTGAGCGTCCGGGCCTCACTCATCGCCAGCTGCTGCTGAAGCCACCATGCCTCAAGCACTCGAACCGAAAACATCCAGCACCGCTATTGATATGGAACGGTTCCAACGCCACCGCTCTTTCCCAGTACGAGAGACTGTGGCGACTGAAGAGCCTCTCGAGATCCGGATCGAATTCGGACCCCGCAATTATCGTGTGAATAGGGCCCTCTCGGTCAGTATGCGTACGCCCGGACATGACCGCTACCTTGCTGCAGGATTTCTCTACACCGAAGGAGTTATTCGGGATTCCGACGAAATTGGGGGGGGAGAGGTTTGGACGGAAATGATTCTTCCGAGAAACTCCGTGTGCTTAAAGCTCTCCACCTGAAGTGGATGTGAATCCCGCCGCCCTGAGCAGAAACTTCTATAAGACTTCGAGCTGCGGAATCTGCGGAAAAACATCGCTGCTGGCAGTGCAACTGTTTGCCTCCGCGTACGAAGAACGCTTTCCGGATTGACGCTCACACGCTGTTTAGATTGCCTGAGATGCGGCTTCGGCAGCAACGACAGATTGCCCATGCGCGATCGGATACTGATGCTGTCGGGGAGCAAGCTTTGAATTGCTCCAGAAAACCCTCATGGCAGGGATTCCGATGGTTGCGGCAGTGGGGGCGCCGTCGAGCCTGGCGGTGCAGGTGGCGCATGGGTTCGACCTACCGCTAATTGGGTTCCTGCGCGCCGATCACTTCAACGTCTATAACGGCGCGGAGTGGGTTCGGACCACCAGCGAGAGGGCTCCTACGATTTCGTAGGCTCTTGCGTAATGATGAACCGGGATCGGCGCTCCGGGTCGCCCTGCATCCATTTCCGAGTCCCACGATAGCGGCATGACTCCGATGCGATGCTTGCGGCTTTGCGCAGAGCCTGCTCAAACTCACAGCCAGACGCATAGTGGAAGCAGAATGCTCCATGGAAAATGTCGCCGGCCCCTGTCGTATCCGCTGCCTCAATTTGCGGAACATCAATCTCGCCCGATCCGGAATTAAATACGAATTGAATCGGGTCTGCGCCGTGAGTGATCGCGATCTTTGTTACTCCGACTGCTTGCAGAAAGCCGACGACGTCGCGATGAGTCGAGCAGCCAGGGGGCAGGAAATCCGCTGAACAGATTGCGACATCAACGCGCTCTAACAGCAGATCGGTTCCGTTCTTCCAACTCCCTCCATCAAGAATCACACAAATTCCGGCGGCTCTCGCTGCGACTGCCCAGGCTTGGCAGGCCTGCATTGCGTGGCCATCTACCATAAGTATGCTGGCTCCAGCCAGCGCCGCTGTATCTACGCGGGCCGGCGGGATTATTCGCCCGCCCGTATTCGCAGACACCACGCTGCGCTGGGCCTCAGCGTCCACCCACACCGAAGAGATGGGGGGAGCCTCTTGCGAATCTGCACTGAGATCGACGAGGTAAATTCCGAAGTTCCGGCATTCCTCTTTGATCAATGCGGAGAGCGGATGCCGGCCCACCGCGGCAACAAGCGTTGCGTTTCCACCAAGGAAGGCAAACGTTATTGCCGCGTTCGTAGCAGGACCGCCGATGAAAATCTCCTGTGACTGTGCAGCGATCTTCTGGTTTTTGGCTGGTGGCTCCGAGACCCTGTAGAATACGTCAATGGTCGACAACCCCGCGAAGATGCCTTTGATCCTCATTGCTGCCCACCAGTGCATAAATCCTGCACTGGGTCATATTCTACGGTGCGATGCGGGCATCCAACGACGGCCTATGACTCAGCGAGTTTGTCGGCACTATGAGGTCACGGCTCGTTTGCATCCCGGATTGAAAGCGGATTCGGCGTTTTCTCGGACGAGTGCGATCCGCTAAGCTTTGCGGTCAACTCAAATTCCTTTTGCGCTCGGTCGGTAAGGCCCTGCTTTCGATAGATCTGCCCGAGCTGGTAATGCAGGCTGGAAATGTTCGGCGACAGTGCGATGGCCTTTTCCAACTCTGCCCGTGCCATAGGCAGATTCTGCTGCGCGGCGTATACATGACTCAGTTCTTCGTGGATAGTTGGATTCCCGGGCGCAAGATTAAGGGCCTGATTCAGATACCGAGTCGCTTGATTGGTCTGATGCTGATCTGCAAAGAGCTTGCCCAAATTCAGGAACGGCTGTGCATCGACAGGAGTCGCTCCCTGCCACTCGATGGCTGTCTCAAAGGCCGCTCGTGCTTTGTCTAGATCGTTCAGCTCCCGCCAGGCCAAACCGATGTTGTTTTCCGCCTCGACAAATTTGGGACGGAGCGCGAGAGTTCGCTCGAAGCTTACGATGGCGCCCCGGTAATCATTCTCGTTGAATCGAGTTCTACCGAGTAGGTAATATGCATTTGCGTCATCCGGAGTCTCTGCGACGACCTCAGAAAACCATTTATCCGCATCGACAAAATCATCAAGCAACACGTAGTCGGAGGCGACAATCTTAAGCTCATCAGAATGAGGATGACGGAACTTTGCGCCAGCCGTGAATTCCGCAAGCGATTCCCGTGCTTTCTGCTCACGAAACAGGACATAGCCCAGCAGGAAATGCGCGTCGGCGGAATCGGGAGTGCCGCCAAGGTAATTCCGTACTGCAGCTTCAGACTCCGCCAGCTTTCCCTCATCTAAAAGTGCGCGTGCAGCCGCGAGAGGGTCAGCCTGCGACTGCGATCGAGCGGGCACCATTGAGAAACCCGCAAGCAGCCAAAGCGTCGCGCCGAACCTTGCTGTCTTCAATGCAATCTTCATACCACTCGCTAGTGAGCCGCGTTCTTGATCGCGCTCGAATCGCTCGCCTGCCCGGCCACGGCTGCGCTCGCCTCACGCTGCAATGTCCCGTAGGTCTGCATCTCCTTCTGCGCCTCGGCGCTTTTGCCTTGCGAACGATAGACGTTAGCTAGAAGGAAGTGAATGCTCGGCTCGCGCGGGCTATCCTTTTCGGCCATCAGCAGGTCTGGCAAAGCTTCGGGCTGCTTGCCCAGCCTGACAAGGGCGCGAGCACGGTCCACGCGAGCCTGCATCAGCGCAGGACAGCGCTCTATGGATGCGTTCGCCTCGGATAAAGCCTCTTCGTTTGAGTCGTTGGCTTCAAGAATAGAGTTCGCCAGCTTCCAGTGGGCCATACAGTTATACGGATCATTCTTGAGCTCCGCACGGAACTCCGTCTGCGCCGATTGCCACTTGCCGATATACCAGTATGCGTCGCCCATATGCATGTGCGTACCCGCTGCCTTCGGAGCCATGTCCACTGCTTTCTTGTACTCGACCAGCGCGAGATCGTAATTGTGCATGCTCTCATCGATTTCGCCAGCGATCTCGTGAGCGACAACGGAATCAGGATCAATCTCGTTGATCTTCTTCAGCGAATCTTCTGAAAGCTGAAGGTAGGTTTTGCCCAGAAGATACCACGCCTGCTGGTCTTTCGGGTTGCGCGCCAGAAAATCACTCAGGTGCCGTGCAGCTTCGTCCAGCTTCTTCTCGTTAATGAGCGTGCGCGCGAGCATCATTTCGATCTTGTCGTCGTTCGGGTTGGCGCGCAGTGCCTTGCGCAGCAGGGGTTCGGCCTTGTCGTTCTCTCCAAGCTGCACGTAGCTCATCCCGAGTATTGCGGCGGCGGTAGGCATATTTGGATTGAGTTCCAGCCCACGCTGCAGAATCTTCGCCGATTGCGCATAATCACGCTGGTTGAAGTAGAGCGCCCCCAGGTTGTTGTAAGCCGCTGCCAGGTGCGGCGCAAGCTTGATGATGGACCGGTACTTTTCAATCGCGGTCGCATCGTCGCCGCTCGTAGACGCAGCATTGGCCTCGGCATAAAGCCGCTGCACTGCCGGGGTCACCTCGTCTTCGGCTCCCTGCGCGAGAGCTCCTGGACGCGCCGTAAGCACGAAAGCAACAGCCAGGAGCAAAACCTTGAATGCATGCGAGACGCCGATGGGAAAGAACCTCATGAATCGTGATTATAGAGTTTTGCGATTACCGTTGTTGAGTCTTGGCGGTCCGAAAAAATCGCCGGACTGCATGAGAGCAGCCCGGCGCAAGGAAGTCACAAAGTTTCATTCAGGAGACAAAGGTTGAATCAAAACTCTAATCGCAAGGTGACCTGACCTTGTCGGTTCTTGATCTGCGAACCTTGTTGGGTCACTTGCCCGAATTCGGCGTCACTGATGTTGTTATCAGGTCCATTGAATCGGGTTCGATTGAATGCATTGAAGTAATCCACTGACAGTATTGCCTTGAAGCGTTCTCCCATGTAGAAGTTCTTCTTGGCGTTCAGGCTCTCCATTTCGTACGGAGGATTTCTCATGCCGCCGTAGTTTCGTTTGGCGTTTCCAAGCACAAACTGGTTGGGAGTTGGGGTAAACGCATTAGGATCGTACATTTGCGCAACTGGTATCTTGCCAAGGAAGAAGTCGCGTGCCCTTGAGTAGGAAGCAGTCTCGAGCTTGACCGATGGGTTGCGATCTGGACGATTAAAGCCGTTCGGGAAAGGCGTACCGTTCTCCCCAGGACCGTTTGGCGTTCCGGACTCATAGTCAAGAATCCAGCCGACCTGCCATCCACCGACGATGTTGCCCAGCTTGTGGTTGTTGACGTACTTCTGTCCGGGGCCGATGGGCAACAGGTATGTGCCGCTCACTTTCAGCGTCTGAGGTTCGTCTGCGCTCGAGACAGCCCACTCCGGTGCCTGGTTGTACTTGTTGATGCCGCCCGACGTGAAGCTCGAGAAGCCGCTGCTCGTGTTGTCCAACATGTGGGAAAGCGTGTAACCCGCCAGGAACGACAGACCGCTGGAGAAGCGCTTCTCAATTTCAATCTGGGCGCCCTGGTAGTAGGTGGTCCCGAACGCCTCAAAGTTGTTGAAGATGTTCGAGTACTGCGGAAATGGGGTAAGAGCCTGGGCCACCGTAGCCGATCCGCCGAAGTCGGTCACGAAATCGGGGTAGGGCAGTGGCACGCCATCCAGTTCAGTTTGCCCGGGCTGGAAAACATCATTCAACTGCGAGCCGAGGGCCAGGTACTTGGGATCCATCTGATTGATCTTGTTGTTCTGACTGGGCAGATGGATGATTCGATTCCCGACCCATGCGGCGGTCACGAACATGTTGTAGGGCAGTTCACGTTGAAGGTTGACATTCCATTGCTGGCTGTACGGTGCCTTGCCGTCGACCTTTTTGCTCAGCGAATTGATCTGGTTACCGCGTCCAAGATCGGGACTGAACGGTGTTGGGCTGACTGCTGGAATGGGATTGGTATCCCACTGGCCGAGCGAAGATGTGGTTCCACCCGTGGTTGCCCGTGTAAAGGAACCGGTCAGCAGGTTTCCATAGTTGACTGCCACCTTGTTGGTGCCATATTCATACGCACCGCCATTGAGGAACGCAACGTCAAAACCAGCCTGTAGAACCATCTTGCGGCTGAGTTGGTAAGCGAAGCCGAAGCGTGGGCCGATGTGTCCCCAATGGATGTCAGCGCGCCGGAATCCTGCGCATCCAGCGCAGTTACCGAGTTTGTATGCCCCGCCCGGGATGCCCTCTCCGGGAAGTACGCCCGGACTGTCAGGATTGAAGAAGACGACCAGATCGTGATCTTCCGTGAACGGTGTCTGAATGTCCCAGCGTAGACCAAGGTTGACGGTCAGTCTCGGTGACAGTTTGAGATCATCCTGAATATACGGCGAGAAATCGCGATTCCGCAGTTTCAGTTCCTGCGAGTTGCTGCGATTTGCAGAGTCAGGCAAGCCAAGCAGGAAGCTGGCAAACGGATCGCCAGAGTTGGGATTGCTCGCAGACGAAGTCTGAGCATTGCTGAAGTTGAAGTGGCCACCTTCGGTCTGCTCTTCGTTGTCGTCCTGGTAGGCACGACGGTACTCCCAGCCCATATTGAAAGTGTTCTTTCCCTTGGTCCACAGCCAGTTATTCACGAGTGCGATTCCAAGTTTGCGATTGATCGACTGGAACCACGAACCGCTCGTACCCCAGCATGTATAGGTTCGGGCGTTGTTACATTGGTCGCTGTTTGGACCAAAGGTGATATTCGGTGGGATATTCTCATCCGTTACGCCCCCGAACTGATAACCCTTGGTGATATTGAACTGGTTATTGATCTCTCCAATCCAACCAATACCAGCGGTCATCACAAGGTGCGGGGACAACGTATTGTTGTAATTCAAAAGGAATGCGCTTCCCAGTGCGGGCTCGAACTTCTGGCTGTTGAGCGGGTTGGGCGCCAGCGCGATTGGGTGGTAGTCGAAACTGTGGGTTGTATAGCTGTTTCGCCACTGGCTATAGTGCAGGCTTTGCTTCGGCGTGAGGACCTGGTCGACTGTAAAGCCCCACACGTGCTGGATATTGGGATTGATGAAATGAGCGAAGCTCTTGTTGCTGATGAGGCCGCCGTATCCGCTGCCCGGACGGTCTGGGTCAGGAATGGATGGAATAAGTGAGGCTGACAGCGCGCTGAACCGCCCTTGAGGGATAATGTTGCCCGGAAACGGCTGGCCGGTCGCCGGATCGTAGATCACAATGAGATTGCCGTTCGCGTCTTTCAGACCGCTGAAATCTCCGGATTTCTCCGCCACTGATGGAACCGAGCCGGCATCCGTATCCTCGTTGTTTTGCTTGTACCACTCCTGGCTGTAGAAGCCAAACGTCCGGTTGCGCCCATCGTAGACATGCGGGATGCTGATAGGTCCGCCAACGCTGAATCCATAGTTGTTTTCGTGATCCGATGGAGGCTTGTTATGGACGTTGGACGAATCCCAGGCTGGACCGTTGAAGAAACCGACCGAATCAAAAAAGCTGTTGCGGTTAATCTCAAACAGGTCGCCGTGGTACGAGTTGGTGCCGGACCTCATCTGGTAGGTCAACGCGCCTTGTCCAAGCCCGAACTGCGCAGAGAAGGTGGAGCGCTCAACGCGGTACTCCTGCACAAGCTCAAACGGGGGATTGAAGTTGGTGGTGTAACCCTCAGTTTCCGGTTGGGGAGCAGGAATGCCGTTGTATACGATCTCCTGTTCGAAATCCACGCCGCCGCTCACGCGGTGAGAAAACGTGTCACCGGTGGTTCCAGGGGCCATGAACTGCATCTGGTCGATCTGGCGACCGCGGCCTGAAACCTCGTTTGGCAACGCAGCAACGACGACCGGCTCGATGGTGCTTCCGATTTCCGGCGCCGTTGTATTTAGTGCGATCTCATCGGCGGTAACCTGCACCGTCTCGTTGGTTCCACCTGTGGTCAACGGAAAGTCGATCGTCGCAGTGGTGCTCACCTCGACGGTGACTCCCTTTTTCACCTGGCGCTTGAACCCTGTTGCGTCCACCTGTACGGTGTACCTGCCTGGAAGCAGGCCCCTGAAGGAATAGGTACCGGCGCTGCTGGAAACGGTCTCACTCGAAACCGAAGTCTCTTCATTGGTGATTTTGACCTTGGCATTTGGAATCACGGCGCCACTCGGGTCAGTCACGGTTCCGGTAATCCCGGCGCTGGCCTGTGCGTAGGTGGTTTGAGGTGTCAACGAGATCAAGAATGCGATTGCGACTATGGCCGAAGCCCATAGGCCCGCCTTCGAGCGGCGCGTTAGAGCGGCGCACTCCGTGGAAACGGGGAATAGTTTCACTTTGCCTCCTGGTCTTACCCAGTTCAGTTTTCGAAAGTCGTTAAATGGGGAATACGGGGAACGGAACAGCTCTTTTGGCCTTGAGTTCCGGGGTTTTATGGAAACGATACCATTTTTATGGTAGCGATTCCATTCCGCGCAACTATACGTCCGCTAAATTTCCGCTGTCAAGAAATTTTTTGGGATTGCTCCGGCTTCAATGCTCCGGATTGAGAAGACCTTTTCTCCGAAAAACGTGACAGGCTGTCCTCTTTATGGCCCGAAAATCGACTGTGATTGGACGAAAGGGGACCATCTGCCCGACACGATCAATCGATTGAGCAGTTTCCCTCTGTCCTCACAGATTCCTGCATTTCAAGGCACTGTTGCCTCGCATGAAGGCGACGCCTTTGCCCCAACCGGTGATGACCCCTGGGGCGGTTCCTCGACGTCAATCTGCCGATCGGGCTTCACCTCGGTAAGCGTTTGCGCAGTTCCGCTCGGCCATCGGATTTCGACGCACGACGCAGTCGGTTTCTCCCCAAGTCCGAAGTGGACACGAGGATCGCTGGCCGAAAGATATCCGCCGGATGTTGTCACCGTAGCCCACTGCTTTCCGGCTGCGGTCTTCAGTTCGACAACTGCTCCGATGCCATCGCGATTGCTCTTATGTCCGATAAGTCGCAGGGTAATCCAATGTCCGGAATGCTCTGTCCGGTTGAGAATGACGTGCGCCGGACCACCATTCGTGGTCACCACTGCATCGAGACGGCCATCGTTGTCGATGTCACCTATTGCCATTCCACGACCCACCCAGGCTTCGTGGAAGATATCGCCGGAGATAGACGAAACATCCATGAACTTCTGGCCGGTGTTCCGGGCGAGCAACATCGGCTCGCGGTACCGGAATTGCGGATTGATGCGCTCGATGGTGTCCAGATCGTGTCCCTGCGCGACCAGCAGGTCTTTCCAGCCATCGTTGTCGTAATCGAGAAACCGCAGGCTCCAGCCGGAGTGAAGCAGCGTCATCGCTCCGATGCCGCTCTCGCCGGAGGCATAGTTGAACGTGCCATCGCGATTGTTCTGGTACAGCGCATATCGCTGGTTGGCAAGGTCGTCGACGATAATGTCGGGCCATCCGTCATTGTCGAAGTCGGCAAAGTCGACGCCCATCCCGGCATACGTTTGACCTTCCGCATTGACCGCCGCTCCGGTTTCAAGACCGACTTCCTCGAAGGTCCCGTCCTTTTTCTGATGGAACAGAAACTCGGGCATCGAATCGTTCGCGACGAAGATGTCCATCCTGCCGTCCCGATCGTAATCGGCAAACGCTATGCCGAGCGCCTTCGCGGGCTTGTCGAGCCCGAGTTTGTGTGAGACCTCAGTGAAGTGGCCGTTTCCGTCATTGTGATAAACAAGCATGGTGATGGGCTGAAAAACGTCAGGATGACAGTACCCACGATAACCTTCGCGATGCTCTCCGCACCACACGTCTTCCCAATCCCACGTGACATAACGGTCCACGACAAGATCGAGCAGGCCGTCATTGTCCAGATCCACCCACGCTGCAGAACTGGACCAGCCGCTGCCCGCCACGCCGGCCTTCTCTGTCACGTCAGTGAACGTGCAGTTGCCGTTATTGTGGTAGAGGCGATTTCCGCCGTACGCCGTCACGAACAGATCTTCATACCCGTCGTTGTCGTAGTCCGCAACAGCCACTCCCATTCCGTACCCCACACCTTGAAGCCCGGCCTTCTCGGAAATGTCCTCGAAGCTGCCATCAGCCTTCTGGTGATACATGCGGTTCCAGTATTCGGGCCCGGTTTTCTGCGGAATGAATCCCTTCGGCGTCGGATCGCTGTACGGCGCGCCGTTGACCAGGAAGAGATCGAGACGCCCATCGTTATCGCAATCGAAAAGCGCTACGCCCGAGCCCATGGTCTCAATAAGATATTTGCGCGAGGTGTGCGGTGCCTGATGAAGAAAGTGCACACCCACTTTCTGAGTGACATCTACGAACCTGCCCGGAACAGGTGCAGCTATCTGCGATGCTGATTCTTTGCTGGGCTGGGGCCTTTGCGGCGATTGCGCTGACGAGTGCAGATTCGCGATGCAAACCATCGCCACCATCAAAACAAACCCTCTTGAGCATTGAGCCCCGATCACGGTCTGCTCCCGGATGGCTTGGAAAAGGCGTCCCCGCAAGGCGCTCCTCCGCAAAGGGCTGAGGTAATTCCTTTTCCTTCGGTGATGGTGTAGATGCGGTCGACAGCCGGCAGCTTCACGTTCTCCTTCGCACCCGATGGCCAGTGAATTTCAGCAGTGCCCGCGTCGGTCAAATCTCCAAGCCCGAAATGGGTCCGGGGATCGTTGGTGGAAACATAGCTTCCGCCGCTCATCACGTCCTGGCGCTGACGGATACCATTCGCGGTCAGGTAAACCGTAGCTCCTACTGCGTCACGGGGACTCTTCGCGCCGCCCACGAGTTTTAGTTCAACCCAGTGATGGTGATCTGGATTGATATTTTTGAGAAGCACCGGCGGTCCGTCGATTTGGTTGATGATCATGTCGATCTTGCCATCATTGAAGAGATCGCCAAATGCCGCTCCGCGTCCTGAAAGAATCTCGGCGAGCGCTGTTCCCTTCACCGGTGGGACTTCGCTGAATTTACCATCGCGATCGTTGTGAAAAAGTAAAGAGCGCTGCGCATACGAAGTACCCCAATCGAGGCGATCGGCCGCCGGATAGATATGGCCGTTCACAAACATCAGATCGAGCCAGCCATCGTTGTCGTAATCGAGAAACCCATCTCCCCAGCCAAGAAACGGAATCGAGATCTTGCCTATCCCAGAGCGCATTGAAACTTCATTGAACCCGCTGTTGCCCTGTTTCCGGAACAACAGCTTGGCTTCGTCAGAGAAATCCGAAATCGCGAAATCAAGCAGGCCGTTGTTCATGTAGTCGCCAACAGCCACCCCCATCGCCGCCACTTCACGGCCATCCTCATTCAGTCCGAAACCGGTTGCATAGCTCGCGTCCTCGAACGTTCCGTCGCCGCGATTGAGATAGAGATAACTCAGGGTAGAGTCATTCGCTACCACCAGGTCAGGTTTGCTATCACCATTCAAATCCACAAATACTGGCGTGAGACCGTAATACTTATTCGCTGAATCATCTACACCCGCCTTGGCACTCACATCTGTAAAGGTCCCATCGCCGTTGTTGTGAAAGAGGTGATCGGGTTCGCCCTCCAGATTCTTGGGCCCGCACATCACGGGCTCGCCACGAAATTCGCAGTAGGAAAACCCAGTCGCCTTCGTATGCTCGTAGGGCAGGTTGCCTCTGTCGAAGTGGACGTAACCGGAGATAAAGAGATCCAATCGGCCGTCTCCGTCATAGTCTCCCCAGGTTGCGCCTGCGGACCAGTTGCCAAGCGTCACTCCGGCTTTCTCGGCCACATCGGTAAACGTGCCGTCATGGTTGTTGTGGTACAGGCGGTTCTTGCCCCAGTTGGTAACGAGCATGTCCGGCCAGCCATCGTTGTCATAATCTGCAATAGCCACACCGAAGCCCCAGCGATCGTTCGTCACTCCGGCTTTGGCTGCAACGTTCGTGAAAGTTCCATCATGGTTGTTGTGGAACAGCGCGGCATGCGGCGACTCTTCTTTACCGTCGAGCGCATTGAAAGTCGAGCCATTCACGATGTAAATATCGAGCCAGCCATCATTGTCGTAATCGATTAGCCCAACGCCGGATCCATTCGTATCGATGATCAGTCGCTTATCAGCATTGCCCATCGTGTGCTTCCACCCGTAGAGCCCCGCTGCCCGAGTTACGTCTTGAAACGGTACCGGTCCAGAGTCCACGAAGCCAGTCGCTGTGATCGGCGTCTTACGTGCGCCCTGTATTAGCTCCCCAGACGTTTTCCGCCCCATGCCCGACGACGAATTTGCCGCAACCTGGCCAATCAGTGAGGAGACCAGGACAGTGGCAAGAGCAACTACCGCGAGCAATGCGCGGGCACAGATGCGCCGACTATACGGCAACGATGACCTCCACCGCTGAGTCTATCGCACGATCAAAGCGGCGCCTGCGCGCGCGACTGCGTCTGTTTGAAACTCTGTTATCAACACTGAAATCTCAGCCATTGCCTCAATGTCGCGAGCCGGAACGATCGACCCACTTACTCCACATCTTGGAGTTCGCCAGCATTTTGATATAGACACCGCCAACAACCGATCGCGCCTGAAAGCCTGTCTTATGCGCTGAAACCGTGTCGTACCAGTCCGTCATCGGCACGCGGTCGGGCGTCTTATCAAGGAATTGGAAGACAGGATGCACAATGGCCTTGAAGTCATCGGGGTTCGACGCCATAGTGGCCGACCAGATTGTCCAGTCGAGCTTCGTGTAAGTGGCACGGTTATCGAGGGGCAGACCGAACGGATTGAGATGGGCCTTGTAGAAGGCGATCTCACGCTGCGCAATCTCAGGCGAAAACATGTGCAGGCCAAGGATGTTGTCCCAAACAAGGTTGTATTTCTGGCTCCAGGTGCCGTGCTTGTCGAATGCGAGGCGATAATGATCACCATCCAGCGCCATGGATCCCCACTTTGCTGCCATAGACTTCGCGGCTGATTCGTATCGTTCCGCGGTTTTCTGGTCACCCAGCTTCCGAGCTAATTGTGCATAGGCCGCGAGCGCCTCAATCGCTTTAATCGACAGGTTTGTGTTGTGCGCGAGATGGCCGGCGAAATCATCCGTGCAAAGCTGTTTTTCCGGATCGAATCCCTTGGCGAGCAGGAAATCCGCCCATTTCGTAATCAGCGGCCAATACCTCGATGCGAAGGCCGTATCGTTCTCAGCATGCTCGAGCGCTGCGACCATCAAAATCATGTTGCCGGATTCCTCCACGGGCATCTGATCGTCTTCGCTGCTCTCGCCACCGCCATACAGTTGTCCGTTGGCCAGCGGATACACCCCAAGATCATGTGGCGCAAACGGGAACTTCCAGTGCGACGTCTGCGCGTAACGCATGACGGGTTCAAGCTGCGCTTCAACCAGCTTCGGATTGAGGAGCAGAAACATCGGCGCCGACGGATAGAGCACGTCCACGGTCGAAATTGACCCGTTGCTGAAGTTCTCCTTCGGCATGAAGAACGGCACGCCCGAATCATCCTCTACCAGCTTGTGCGCGCCTATCGCCTGGCGGAACGCGAGGATCGAAATCGCCGCATAATCGGCTCCGCCCTCCTGAATGAGATCATGCTCAAGCTCCGCGTCGAACCGCTCCGCGCGCCTGGTCAACGGCACGTATTCGTGCTCCGCGGCCTCAAGCATTTCGCCGAACGTCGAGAACTGCTTGCGCCAGTACGGCAAGAGCCTCTGCCGCATATATTCGACAGAGTAGATGTCGTCATACGAAAGTAGAAGGTGCCGCGACACAGTCGCGCTGCCAACGTTTCCAATCGGCATCGCAACAATGAGCTTCGGCGCTGCCGGATGTTGGCTTTTTGGCATCCGAGGCTGCTCGAGGTCGTCCTGTGTAGGCAGCGCGCCAGTTGAAAGGAAACGCTGGCGGTCGGCCTCGTTGCCGGCGGCCAGCATGCCTTTCCCCTGCCCGTCGGGAACGCCGAGATAGAAATATCCCCAGTTGATGCGCAGATCGTCGCCATACTCCTCAAGCATCCGTTGCTTCTGCGAACCGACGCGGAGCAGATCGAGATCATCGATCCGACCGCGCGACCAGACAACATTCTCTCCGGCGGTGTTGGTTGCGACAGTCCCGTCCACATCCAGATAGAGCGTCACATCATGCTGTGCGCCGTCGCGCGACTTAATCTGCCAGCTGAGATAGGTGACGGGCCGCGCCATCACTGCCATGTCTTCAGGAAAAGCCGGCGTGAAGAAGCACATCTGCAGTTCGACTTGCGGACTATCGAGAATGACGATAGTTCGTGTGGGCGTAAGGGTTCGCTGTGTCTCCTCGAGCGCCGGAACATCGCTATCCGTCTCGCCGAGGTAGCGGAAGTTCTTACCATCGACGCGAATGATGCCGGTCAGTTCCTGCCGCGCTCCAGTCCAATGGCGGGTGGGCCCTCCCGTCAGACGGTCCGCATTGGACCAGATGCTGAAGTATGGATCATGGACAACAAGCGGCGTAGCCGGCGCTCGCAGATTGAGATTCGATTGCTGCTGTCCCCACAATCCGGCAGAGAGGCTGATCGTGAACGCAGTTGTAAAAATGACGCGGAAAAGCGAAGACCCCATACGGCATTTCCTCTAAAAGTTCGGAGCCGTTCGGGCGATTCAGCGCAGATTTACGCCGATGCCAAAGTTGGCTTCGAGGAATACACGGGTAGAATACACGCGCCCATCAGCCCCGCTTCAGCGCCCAGCCGCGCGGGCAGCACCTTGGTTCCACCGCCCGGCATTCCCGCTGAAGCGGCCCTCCCGGGCGCTGTTAGCGCATAAACGTAGCTGCGCCGTTCCAACTCCTCGAAAAGTGAAGGCGAGAGCAAATCCCATGAATTCGCAACCCCGCCGCCAACAACGTAGAGCGGAACGTTGAGAATGTTAATGAGTCCCGCGAGACAGATTCCGAGAGAGCGGCCGGTCTCCGCATAGATGTTAACTGCATCGGCATCTCCGGCTCTTGCCGCTTCAGCAAGGCTTTGCGCTGTCAAACCCGATCCGTCGTTTTTGAGCCGCGAGAGCCCAGGCGCCTTACCGGCATTGATCATTCGCTCTGCAGCATTCACCACCGCGGTTGCGGAGGCGCAGGCTTCGAGACATCCATGGTTACCGCATCCGCAAAGTGCGCCGTCAGGATAGACGGTCATGTGTCCGGCTTCCCCGCCCATTCCGGTAGCCCCATGCCACAGTTTTCCTTCCAGAATGATTCCGTTACCGACTCCGGTACCGAGTGTCAGCATACACATGGAATCAACACCGAGGTCCTTCCCCAGGCCGAGTTCGTACTCGGCAAGCACCGCTGCATTCGCGTCACTCTCCAGGATGACGGGACGTTGCAGTCGCTTTTCCATTTCTGCGAGCAACGGAAACCTATCCCATCCGGGCAGATTCGGCGGATGATGCAGGCGCCCCTCAGGCAGTTCGAGAGGTCCCGGTGATCCAGCTCCAATCCCGGCAAATTCGCGACCATTCCCGTGCTTATTAAAAAGTTGAAGTATGGCATGGCACATGTCGTCAACAACAGCCATCGGCCCGGCCTCGAGACGTGTGCGAAGTGTGACGGATTCCAAGACACCGGCGCCTGGCGTGTACGCAGCAATCCTGAGGCTGGTACCGCCCAGGTCGACGCCGATGGTGAAAACCTGTGAGTTATCCAAGGCCATTTGCGATCACCGCAGCGAGCAGGGAGATGCGATACACGCTCTTACCGGAACCATCGAAAGGTAGAACAAGGAGAACTTTGAAAGCTGTGCATGAAGGGGACATTCCAGTCTTCCGTCGTTGTTCTTGGAAACGATACCACACAAAACTAAACAGCGGTCAAACTGCGTCAGACTTGACGCGAACGCAACGGGTCTCTCGCGAAGTATTGAAGTTAGAGCCCAACAAAGTCATTCAAGACGCTTTTCAGCCCAGACCGCGGAACGCAAAACGGCACAGCTGACTGCGATTTGGGAGTGGTACCGTTTCCATTCGTTTCAATCAGATATGCAAATCGATCAAACGAGCAAAACCCGGACGATTCAGGCCTGTCTAATTGTCAGGAAGGGCTGCCGGTGCAGCCACACGAACTGCGCTGAATGAGGCGCGTCTCGAGCGTAACCTGACGAGGACGCTTCCCCTTTGGCTGCGGATATGTGCCGTGCTTGCCGAGAAGCTGCTCGAAAAGGAGTTCGGCCGCAACCCGCCCAATCTCTTCGACAGGCTGCTGCACGACACTGATCGAAGGCCGCACCGTCGAAGCCAGTTCAAAATCATCAAACCCCAGAAGCGCAAGCGTTTTGGGAATCTGCACATTAAGTTTCTGCATAACCTCAAACGCATAGATTGTCGCGCTGTTCTTGAGCGTGAAGAGCGCGTCAGGAGGATTCGCGCCGGAGAGCATGCTCTCAATGGCGTATTCGGCCGACCTGTAATCCTTCACCGAGGTGTTCAAAGTGGCTGGCAGCCCCGCCGATTCCATTGCAGCACGATATCCCCGGATGCGTTCCTGAATCGTGAATAAGGTACTTTCACCCGTAAGGCAAACGATTCGCCTGTACCCGTGTTCGATGAGGTGTTGCGTTGCGAATCGTGCGCCCTTGAAGTTATCCGAAACGACCGCCGCCACAAAAGACTCTGTTACCGGCCGGTCCACTGCAACCACGGGAATGGTGGTCCGTTTGAGCAGGTCTCGAAGCCCTTCGCTTTGAGAGTTCGCAGGCGCCACGATCAGTCCGTCTACACGATGGCTGATAAGAATGTTCAGATTCTCGAGCTCTGTATGTGGATCGTTATGGGACGCAGTGACGATCAGCAAAGAATCGTTCGCTTGCGCTACGGCCTGTGCCGCCTCAGCACAACTGGAAAAAAACGGGTCGGCGATGCTGGGGATTACGAGGCCGATCGTCTTGGTCCTGTGGCCCTTGAGGACGCGCGCCGCCTGATTAGGCCGGTATCCCATGGCTTCGATCACGCGCCGCACATGAGCTAGCGTCTTCGGGCTCACCCGATCTCCGCCATTGATTACGCGGGAAACAGTTGTGGTTCCGACACCTGCCGCGCGGGCTACTTCGCTGACAGTGGCAGGGGTGCCTCTCTTCTTCATGCGGCTCCACAGTGACTACGTTTGGGTACGAGAAGTCTAAGCCACCCGCCTGCTGCATACAATGAAACGTTGCTGCTTGAAGTTGCTGAAACCACAAATGGACAATGTCATGGACCCGTGTGCAATCGCCGATGAACGATCGAAGAGCATCACATGCCGGAGTTGTGTGGGATTGTGCGATGTACGCCCTGGCTGGCTCAATCCACAGATCGATGGTGTCCAAATAGAGATCGCAAACGCTATACCGCAACCGAACCGCAGCGACCGCGGGCTCCTACAAGAGCTCTTCTTCGAAATAAAAGAGGAACGAGGATACCGTGCGATTCGGTAAACGCTTGCTCGTCTCACGTGAAGCATGCACGTAGAATGAGATTGTGGCAGATCCGCAAGTCGGGCGCGCTTTCCAAGTGCACCGGTTGACAGTTGATTCGATCCGGCGTTCTACTCAAATTACGAGCTGAACGGCTGATTGAGCAAACGTTTCATCGGCACGCTTCTGCCCGGATTGACGAGAATAAGCCATGCCTCGCACACGCTCTTCAAAGACCAGACACAACATCGACCCAACGCTCCCGAATCCGATTCATTTTCCAGACCCGAGCCGCCGCGAATTTCTCGCCGGGCTCGGAGGGGCAGCTGTTGTAACTGCTCTTTCGGGACCGAAGGTATTCGCGCAAGCTCCGGATACCACTCTCAATGTTGCTCGCGTTGCTGTTCCTTCCAGCCGTTCGTTGATGAGCGAGAACAAAATCTCTGCTCTGAATGATGGATTCGTACCGGCTGATTCGTTCGACCGCACGCACGCGCTTTATTCGGTATGGGTAAATCGCTCAGCCAGCGAGCGCGATAGCTGGGTTCAGTACGAGTGGAGCGAACCCGTCAGCGTTAACAAGATTGAAGTCTATTGGGCAGTTGATCGACCGCGCCCCGGCGCCATACCTGGCAGTGCCTGGCCCGTACTCGAACCGCCACAAAGTTGCCGCATTCTCTACTGGAATGGAAACGAGTTCGCTCCGGTTTCACAAGCTCAAGGGCTTGGGGTCGCGCCGAATACGTTCAATGCAACAACTTTCGAACCGGTGAAGACGAGCAGATTGCGGCTTGAGGTCGTTCCTCAACCAGATCGACCCGCAGGCATCCTTGAGTGGAGGGTCTTCAATCACGGGCCTGCTCCTGCACTCCCGCCCGTAGTCGATGCCGGCGTGGATCGCTCCGTCGTCAGCGACGGGAAAACCTATCTCTCCGGCAAGGTCTCGTGGCTGCAGGACTCTCCTCAAAACATCGCGAAATGGAAGAAAAGTGCCGGTCCAGGTGCGGTGACGTTTGCCTCCGCTGCTGCTCCAGTCACGACTGCTACCTTCTCGCAGCCAGGAGATTACGTGCTTGCTCTGGAGGCTACAGGTAGCAAGGGAGCGCCGCACTCCGTCAATGTGCACGTTGAGCCCGCGCCACCTGCCGATCGTCTCGACGTGGTCTACACGCGTAAATACGCGATTGACAGCCCGCTCTGGAACGAGAGGGCAAAGGCTCTCATTGTCAACTGGATTCCCCATTGCATCGCAATGTGCGAGCGCACGGACATCGCTCCCATGCGCGGCGATGGCGGTATCGACAACTTCATTGAAGCGGGAAAGGCCAATCGCGGCGAGCCGCACGGCAAGCACAAGGGCTATGTGTTCTCGAATGCGTGGGTGCACCAAACCGTCGAATCCATGTGCATCGCGTTGATGGTCGATCCGCACGGAGATCCAGACATCATCAAAGCGCAGGAAGGGATGCGCGCAACCCTCGAGCGTTGGATTCCGATCATCCTAGCGGCGCAAATGCCAGACGGCTACCTGCAGACCGCATACATCCTCGCCGATCGCAAGGACTGGCCAGAACGCTGGTCACCCGATCATCGTGGCAACCACGAAGGCTACGTCTCCGGTTACTTCATTGAATCAGCAATCAACCACTACACGCTGTCAGACGGCAAGGACCTTCGCCTCTACAATGCAGCTAAAAAGCTGGCCGACTGCTGG
>Ga0068855_100001595_pt1 | contig 28478 bp, 25 predicted proteins | sample KBSCornC52_FD_66592 | JGI IMG/M metagenome (GOLD analysis project Ga0068855, IMG submission 66592) | Corn rhizosphere microbial communities from Kellogg Biological Station, Michigan, USA - KBS Corn C5-2 | ecosystem: Host-associated > Plants > Roots > Rhizosphere > Soil ... | reverse complement strand
GCCATCGGCAACGAGGGTGGGGCGGCCATCATCACTCTCACCAACACGCTCGGGGTGTTCGAGAGTAACTTGAAAAGCAGTGGGGTGCCGCTGCCGCCGTAACAGCCGGCGTAGAGGGCGCCGCGCCTTGAGCGCGGCGCCCATGAGGATCCGAGATGGAAAACGCCTGTCCGTACTGCAACCGGTCCCCGTGCGTGTCTGGGTGGCGCAAGCTCGTACTCGGTCCGAATGCGAGCTTTACCTGCCCGGCGTGCGGCAATCGAGTCACTCTCGAACCGGTGCGCGCCTCCTTGGTGATGCTGCCGATCGTGCTCCTTACGATCAGCGTCGCCACGGGCTGGTTCAAGAATGCGCTCGCCGCCGGCGCGGTGCTCGTCGTGCTTCTGCCGATTTGCGCTTTGCTGTACGCCTACTGGGTCCCGCTCAGGCCGGCACCCAAACACCAGTGAGGCACGGACGCTGCAGTGCGAGTGGTGATCTTGCCGGCGTCACGGGTGAGGCGATCAGCGGGCTGCCGCGCCCTCCAACCCACTGAACATCGCCCGATAAGCACTGAGAATCCCATCCCGAGTCTGGTTCTCCCGCCCACGCGGCGCGCTGAACTCGCTTTCGTAGTCGAGCCGACACCGGTCGCCGTCCTCGAGCTCGAGGAGTCGCGCGGTCGCCCGGTACCACGGCGCCCGGCCGGCGTCCCTGCCGAGAATCGATAGCTGCAGCAGGCGCTCGTTCGAGTCGAGGCGTTCGAGCCGTTCGCTGACGCAGTGTGCGGAGCCGCGGTTGAAGATGTGCCGTACCATACCGAGGCCCTGACCTTCGAGCTCGACGCGTTCGATCACGACCGGGCCCTCGGTCGGCCACCATTTCTGGATCGCGCCGAAGTCGGCAAGAAGGTCCCACACCTTTGCGGCGGATGCGTCAAATACGTGGAACGTCCGGATCGTCAGCTTGCTCATGGTGTTGATTCATTTCCGTCCGGCGCGCGGGTAAGCAACGCGAGCCGCGTTACCGGTGTTGCATTCCCGTTGACAAGGGCAACGGGTAATCCTACGCTGCAGTCACCCGACCGTCTAGTCGGGCGCCTCATTGGGGCGGGTGGAGGTCGGGGACATCAGCATGCGAGATGCATTGACGCGCAAAGCGACGCCGCATCGGGCGGCAAAAAAGAAGGGCGACCGGGCGACGACTGCGGCGCATGACGACAAACGTCTCGAGATCATGGAGCGGTGCGCCGACCTGTTCGACTCGGGCGGCTATCACCGCGCGACCATGCAGATGTTGGCGGACGAGGTCGGCTTGGGCAAGCCGACTCTCTATCATTACTTCGCCAGCAAAACTGACATCCTGTACGCGATCCATCAGAAGCACATCGCCGCGCTCATGGAGGGCCTCGATTCGGACCAACGGCGTGGCGCGACCCCGCAGGAGCTGCTGCTGCATGCCTGCTGCGACATTCTCGAGGAAATCGCGCGCCACCCGGGCTACGTGCGGGCTTTTTTCGAGCATTATGGCGAGTTGGAGGGACCGAAGCGGGCCGAGATCCGTGCGCGCCGCCAGGAGTATTTCGACAAGATCTGCGGCATCATCAAGTCCGGCATTGCCAGCGGCGCCTTTCGCAAATGCGATGTGGAGGTGACGGCGCTCGGGTTTCTCGGGATGTGCAGCTGGGCCTATCAGTGGTATCCACCGATGGTTGCAAAGGTGCCGCCGCAAAAGCTTGCCGAAACGCTCTGCACGCCGTTTCTGCAGGGACTCAACAAACCGGCCTGAGCGTCTGGCCAGAGTGTCTGGCCAGAGCGCGCCACGTTCAGCTCGCCGACGCGCCCTGACTCCGGGCCGCGGCCAACTCCTCGCGCACGAAGCGAGCCGCACGGAGAAAGTGCGCAGCACCCCAGATCGACACCAGCGCCGAGGCGGTAATGGCGTAGCGCAGCGAGTCGTTACCCAAGTTATGGTGACTGACCAGCCAATCGCTGATCATGCCGGTGAACAGTGGCCCCAGGCCGAGACCGACGATGTTCACCGCGAGAACCAGCACCGCGGACGTAAACGCCCGCATGCTCGCAGGCACCAATGACTGACCGGTTGCGACCAGCGGCGCCAGGAACGAGCTCAGAAACAAAGCCGATAGAACGCCAACCCACAGCGAAAAACGCGGCACGACGGTAAAGTATTGGATCAGCATCATCGGCACTGCGGCGAGGGCCGCGATGGCCGGCACCCACGCGTACCAGCGTGCGTCGCGGCGGCCGAGCCGATCGGTGAGCGCACCGCCGAGATAGACGCCGAGTCCGCCGCCAACACCGGATATCAACGCCAGATGCGCGGCAATCTCATGCATCGACAGACCGAACGCGCGGTTGTAAAACGGAGCATTCCAGTTGAGTGTTGCATAGAGTGTATAGTCCACCAAAGCCCCGCCGATTGTCGCGTGACGAAAGGCGCGCAATGACCACAACTTCCGCAGGGCTGCCACCCAGGGCAGCTGTTCGCTTGTGACGGGTACCCCGTCAGTTGCGCCGCGTTGCGGCTCGCGCATGGTCAGCAACACCAGAGGGACCAGCGCGAAGCCGCACAAACCCAACATCGCGAACGCCTGGCGCCAGCCGAGCGCCGTGGCCAGCCAACCGCCGGCCACGAAGCCGAGCATCGTGCCGACCGGAAAGGTCAGCATCCATGTCCCGATAGCGGTGGCCCGCTGCTCGCGTGGGAAGTAATCGGAAATCAGCGAATGGCTGGTGGGAGCACAAGCCGCTTCGCCGAATGCCACTCCCATCCGCGCTATGACGAGGGTGATCATGCCCACGGCCAGGCCGGAGGCGGCTGTCATGAGACTCCACAGACCCAGCGCCACCGCGATCAATGTCTTGCGATTACCCCGATCGGCCAGACGTCCAAGGGGTAACCCCATGGATGTATACAGAAGCGCGAATGCCAGTCCGGTGAGCGCTCCGAGTTGGGTGTCGCTCAAGCTCAGCTCGCGCTTGATGGGAATCTGCAGGATCGCCAGGCTCTGCCGGTCGATGTAGTTGAACAGCCCGATCAGGATCAAAACACCCAGCGCGTACCATTTCCGCCAAGGTGATGAAGGCCCGGCTGCGGGTCCAACTTCCGCCTCATCCGCCGCTCGTCGCTCGCGGGGAGCGATGGAGCGTTCGGGCTCGCTCGCGACGATGTTGGTCGCAGCGGTCGGCGGCGCGGAAGCGGTGCGAGTCATCAGCTGTTGCCTCTTCTGTGGCCTTGCCAGGTGCGCTCACGTGCGCGCAGGTCGGGCGCGAAATTCTTGATTACCGACCGGTCGGTCGATATGCTAATTGCAGCCCGGAGACGATACAAGCGCCGCGATCGGCCAGCGGGTACCGGGCCGGTTCGGGTGGGCGGCCGGCTCCGGCTGCGGATATGAGAGGGGGAGTGAATGCGGGAATTCCAGGAGCGGGTGGCAGTGGTCACCGGGGGCGGCAGCGGCATCGGTGCGGCGTTGTGCTGGCGTTGGGCGAGAGCCGGAATGAAAGTCGTGGTTGCGGACATCGACCTGCCCGCGGCCGAACGCGTGCGCGATGCCTTGGAGGTCTCCGGACGAAAGGCGATTGCCGCCAAGGTCGACGTCGCGAACGCATCCGAGGTCGAGGAACTCGCGCTTTTGGCCTATCGCACCTATGGCGCGGTCGATGTCCTTTGTAACAACGCCGGTGTCGTGCCCAGCGGCCGCTATCGGCCGGTCTGGGAATATCCCGTGGAGGACTGGCGGTGGGCACTCGATGTGAATCTCATGGGCGTGGTGCATGGTATCCGCAGTTTTGTCCCACGCATGCTGGCGCAGAGCACGCCTGCACACATCGTGAATACCGCCTCTGTAGCGGGTCTGGTCAGCGGCTCCGGCTCGCCGGTTTACAGCGCCGCCAAACATGCAGTCGTGCGCGTGACCGAGGCGCTCTATGCGTCCTTGCGCGAGCAAAACGCTGCAATTGGTGTAACACTGCTGTGTCCCGGGTTGGTCAATACCCGCATTTATGAGTCCGAGCGCAATCGCCCGGAGCATCTGCAGCCCGCATCCGGCGCGGCTGCCGAGACTGCGCAGCTACAAGCCGTAGCGGCGGATCTCTTTGCGCATGCGTTGAGTCCGGAAGCGGTCGCGGAACAAGTGTTCGAGGCGGTACAAGCCCAGCGCCTCTACCAGCTGACCTCGAGTGGCTTCGACGATGCCATTCGCGCGCGCGCCGAGGCGCTGCTCGCACGCCGTAACCCGGAATTTCCCAGTCTGCTCGATCTCTCCTCACGCGACCGGCAGAAGCCAACATGAAGCCAACAGGCGGCGGTCGTCTGGCCGGCAAGATTGCGCTCATAACCGGCGCAGCCTCCGGCATCGGCTGGGCCGCCGCGGAGCGCTTCGCACAGGAAGGCGCAACGGTTCTGATAGCCGACCGGGCTGAAGACAAACTGCAGCAATGCGTGACGTCACTGCGGGGCTGCGGTGGCCAACACTGTGGCATTCACCTCGACGTGACGCTCGAGGAGGACTGGGTACGCGCGCTGGCGCAGATCGATGCGGCCTTCGGCCGTCTGGACGTGTTGGTCAATAACGCCGGCTTCGGCTCGTTCCTGCCCATCGCCGCGACGACATTGCAGCAGTGGCGAGCCATCATGGCTGTCAACCTCGACAGCGTATTTCTCGGCACCAAGTACTCGTTGCCGTTGCTGGCGCGAGCCGGCAAGGCCTCGATCATCAACATGTCTTCCATCCGTGGCCTGGTTGCCGGCCACGGAACTGCGGCGTACTGCGCCTCCAAGGCCGGTGTCCGTCTGTTTACCAAAGCAACGGCGCTGGAATGCGCGGCCCTGGGCAACGGGGTGCGTGCCAATTCCGTGCATCCGGGTCAGATCGAGACTCCCTTGCTGAAGCAGGCCATGGCGGAATCCGGCCGCCTGCCGAGCACACTGGAGCGCATTCCAATCGGACGCCTGGGCCAGCCACTGGAGGTCGCCGCGGCGCTGGTGTTTCTAGCCAGTGACGAGTCGAGCTTCATGACCGGCTCCGAGCTCACCATCGACGGGGGATACACCGCCCAATGACACCGCACCCCTTGCTGCCGCCGGCCGTGCAGGCTGACTATCGTCGGCGCGGATTCTGGGAAGGAATCACGCTTGCCGAAGTGATTGCCGGACACGCCGCGCAGGATCCTCGCCGGCCCGCGATAGTCGGCCCTGAGCCGCTGACCTATTCCGAGTTGTACCTCCGGGCGCGCCGACTGGCGGGGTACCTGGTTGATGCGGGCATGCAACCCGGCGAATTCCTGCTCGCGGTCCAAGCCAATTCCTGGCAAGGCGTGGTGCTGTCGGTTGCGGCATCCATTGCCGGGATCGCGCTGAGCCCGCTGTCGTCGCGCGCCTCGCCGACCCTCGCATTGAATCTGCTCGAGCAAGTCCGCTGCCGCGGTGTATTGCTCGAAGCCGAATTGCTGCAGCGGCCACAATGGCGCGAAATGCTGGATACGGTGCGTGCCCGTAACGAGTGCCGGCCGGTGATGTTACGGGGCGCGGTTGCGGACGATCTGCAACAGTATCGCTCGCTACCGACCTTGGAACAGGCTTGTGCGACCGGACGCGAGATAGACCAACGAGCGAAGGATCCGTCGCGTCCCGCGTTAGTGCTCACCACCGGTGGTAGCACCGGCGTGCCCAAGAGTGTGGTGCATTGCGAGGAAGCGCTGATCTTCGCCGGCCGCAGCTTTGGACGCGGCACCGGATTCACCGGCAACGATGTGTATGTGGCATTTGGCCCCTATGGACACGCCAGCGGCTCGGTCTTTGATGTCTACATGCCGCTGTTGTATGGCGCGTCGATTCTTCCCAACGCGCGTTGGAAAGCACAGCCGGTCTGCGAAGAGATTGCCCGTTACGGCGGCACCTATTGCATTACTGTGGGTACGCACCTGTTCGACCTGTTGGCCATGCCAGCAGGCACCGAGCCCTTGTTGAAATCCATGCGCGTGGTGGTCTCGGGAGCCGGTCCCGATCATCTGTTCGCGGATGCGGAGCAGCGGTTTGGCTTTCGCGTGGTGCGCGACTACGGCCTGTCGGAATGTCTCGGTCATGCGCCGGGACGGCCCGGGGATTCGGCGGCAGTGCGCTGGCACAAGGACGGAGTGCCGTTTCCGGGGCACGAGTACCGCATCACCGTGCCCGGTACGGACCAGCCCGTGCCGCTCGGCCAGGCGGGCGAGTATGTGTGTCGCGGCCCGTCGCTCTTCATGGGCTATTTCGGTCAACCGGAGCTCACGCGCGCGGCATTGACCGATGATGGCTTCTATCGTACGGGCGATCTGATGGTGGGCAGCGAGGAGGGCTACATCTCGTGCGCGGGCCGCATCAAGGATGTGATCCGCCGCGGCGGTCTGCAGATCGACGTGCTGGAGATGGAACGGCTGCTGGCCGAGCACGCCAAGATTGCGGAGGTCGTGGTCGTCGGCATCGCGCATCCGCGGCTCGGCGAGCAGGCCGTGATCGTCGCCATTGCCAAAGCCGATCACGACCGCCCGCAACTCGAGGAACTGGTATCCCACCTGATCGAGCGCGGCTTGCCGAAGGAGTGTTTGCCGGAGCACCTGGTGTTCACCACGAGCCTGCCCAGAACGGAATGGGGGAAGTTCAACCGCGTCGAGCTGCGAAACTGGCTCGCTACTGTTGACAACCGACCGGTCGGTCGATAGTTTGCGCAGCAGATGTCAGCACCACCTCGCAACGATCTGCCGGCCGGGCCCGCCCCAAAAAAATATCTCGGTGAGTTGGGGGAGGTACGTGCGAACGTACGCTTTGACGAGCAAAAGCTGGATGGGTGGCTACGCGCGTCGCTGGGTGTCTCGTACCAGGGTCCATTGCAGGTGAGGCAGTTCGATGGCGGACAATCGAACCCGACCTATCTGTTGGCGACGCCGGCGCAGAAGTACGTATTACGCCGCAAGCCGCCCGGCGTTTTGTTGAAATCGGCGCATGCGGTGGAGCGTGAATTCCGGGTACTCACGGCTCTGACTGAAGCGGGCTTCCCCGTTCCGCGGGCGCTGGTGTTGTGCGAGGACGAATCGATCATCGGGACCAGCTTCTACGTGATGCAACACGTGGAGGGCCGCATATTCTGGGATTGCGCCATGCCGGACCTGTCGCCCGGCGGTCGCGCCGCCATTTTCGATGCCGTGAATGCGACTCTCGCGGCGCTGCATCGGCTCGACCCCGCCAAGCTGCATCTGGGTGACTTCGGGCGCCCGGGTAACTACTTCGCGCGACAGATCCGTCGTTGGTCGCAGCAGTACGAGCTCGCCAGGACCGACTCGATCGTCGAAATGGACAAGCTGATTGCGTGGTTGCCGGGTGCCGTGCCGGAGGAGGATGGGGCGGCGCGGCTCATACACGGTGACTATTCGTTTCACAACATACTGATTCATCCCACCGAGCCGCGCGTGCTGGCCGTCATTGACTGGGAGCTCTCGACCCTCGGTCATCCGCTCGGCGATCTGACGTATCACATGATGGACTGGTATCGCCCGGCGGGTGTGGACTTGCGCGGTACGCTCAAGGGTAGAGATCTGGGAGCGCTGGGCATTCCGACCTTCGAGGAGTACACCGCCCGCTATTGCGAGCGAGCCGGCATCGGGGTGCCTGGCAACTGGGGCTTCTATCGCGCTTACAACCTGTTTCGGGTCGCGGCCATCATCCAGGGGATCGTGCACAGGCTTCGCAATGGCAACGCCGCCGCCAGCAATGCGGCAGATCTCGCCGCGCGTGTGCGCCCGCTGGCCCAGGCCGGATGGCTGGAGGCCTGCGCGGCCGGAGCGGTGGGTTAGCAGGCGCGCCGCATACCAAACAATCGAACTACCAAGCAGCGAGACATCACCATGGTTGAAAAAGACGTCATTCAATACGAGGTCGCCGACGACGGTATTTGTACCATCTGGCTGAATCGCCCGCATAAGCGCAACTGCGTCAGTCCCCAGTTGCTCAAAGAGCTCGAAGCAGCGGTCGATCGTGCCCACGACGACGCGAAGGCCTTGGCGGTGGTGTTCCGCGGACGCGGCAACACTTTCTGCTCCGGCGCGGATCTGGACCAACTGGTCAGCCCGGTGCTGCACGCCACATCGACGTCGCTGCAGCTCGCCATCGATTCCGCGCGGACCTACGATAAGATCTTCAACATGCGCAAGCCCACGATCGCCGCGGTCGAGGGCTATGCGGTCGCTGGCGGATTCGAGCTGATGATTTCCTGCGATTTCGCCCTGGCGACCGCGGAAGCCAAAATCGGCGATTTCCACATCCGCCGTGCGCTCTTCGGCGGCGCCGGCCCGATCTACCGCCTGCCGCGTATGATCGGCATGCGGCGATCCAAGGAATTGATGCTGACAGGCAAGCTGTTGAGCGGCGGGCAATGCGCTGACTGGGGACTGGTCAATGCTTCCGCCCCGCAGGCCGAGTTCGACCAGCTCATCAAGGACTTTTGCGCACCGCTGATCGACAAGAGCCCCTTCTGCATGTGGATGACCAAGATGGCGGTGAACCGCGGGCTCGATGCCGATACCAACTCCCTGATCACTCTCGAGACCATGACGTGCAACGTCGTGCATCATTCGGAGGATGCGAAGGAGGGCGTGAAGGCATTCCTCGAAAAGCGCACTCCGGTCTGGAAGGGGCGTTGATCGGACCGAGCATTGGCGAGGGGGCGCTATGGGAGTCTGACCCCGATGAACTTCGAACAGTCGGAAAAATCAAAGCACTGGCTCGCGCAGGTGAGCCGTTTCATGGACGACCATGTGTACCCCGCGATCCCGATCTACGCGCAGCAGATGGCGGGCATTGACCGTTGGAAAGCCATCCCACCCATTTTCGAGGAGCTCAAACGTAAAGCGCGTGCGGCCGGATTGTGGAACCTGTTCATGCCGCCTTCGGAGCACGACGATGAGTATTTCACCAGCGTAGGGCTCACCAACGTGGAATACGCGCCCATTGCGGAGCTGATGGGGCGTGTCTCATTCGCGTCCGAGGTATTCAACTGCATGGCCCCGGATACGGGCAACATGGAAGTGCTGCATCGCTACGGCACGCCCGACCAGAAGCGGCGCTGGATGTTGCCGTTGGCAAACGGCGAGACGCGCTCGGCATTTCTGATGACCGAGCCCGGTGTCGCTTCCTCTGATGCGCGCAACATCCAGACTGAAATTCGCCGGGAGGGCTCGGAGTACGTCATCAACGGCCGCAAATGGTGGTCGTCCGGAGCGGGGCATCCGCACTGTGGCCTGTTTATTCTGATGGGCAAAACGGATCCGAGCGCGCCGACTTATCTCCAGCAGTCCATGATCATCGTCCCTCCGGATGCGCCTGGTGTGCGCATCGTGCGTCATCTGCCGGTGTTCGGTTACGACCATGCGCCACACGGTCATTTCGAGGTAATTCTCGATAACGTGCGCGTCCCGGTGGAAAACATGCTGCTCGGGGAAGGACGCGGCTTTGAGATTGCACAGGGCCGCCTCGGCCCGGGACGGATTCATCACGCCATGCGCACGCTCGCCTCGGCGGAGGTTGCGCTAGAGAGAATTTGTGTGCGGCTGCAATCGCGCAGTGCCTTCGGCAAGAAAATTTCCGAACACTCGGTTTGGGAGGAGCGCATCGCGGAGGCCCGCATCGACATCGAAATGGCGCGGCTGTTGTGTCTCAAGGCGGCGTACATGATGGATACCGTGGGTAACAAGACGGCGCGGGCCGAGATCGCCATGATCAAAGTGGCGGCGCCCCGAGTCGCTTTGCGCATCATCGATGCAGCCATCCAGGCGTTCGGCGGCGCCGGCGTTTGCGAAGACTTCGGCCTGGCGCGTCTGTATGCCAATACACGCATCGTGCGCCTGACCGACGGTCCGGACGAAGTGCACTGCCGGCAGATCGCCCGGATCGAGTTGAGCAAACACGCCAGCAAGAGCGACAGCGACGTCAAGGCGTATTCGTAGGGGTTGCACGCCGGCAATTCGGCAAGGCGGTGTAGTGTCGCGCATGTTGACGACCGACCAGTCGGTCGAGTAATGTGCGCTGTGACTTGCGGATAACAAAACTACGGGAGGGGGAAGCGTGGTTTGTAAATCGAAATGGGTGGCGCTGCTGCGATTGTCGCCGGTCGCGGTCGGCACGCTGTTGATGTCGGAAACTGTCGCGGCTCAGAGTGCTACTCTGGCGGAGGGTGCAACACCCGGAGCGGCAACGGCGGATTCCGGGTTGGAAGAGGTCGTGGTGACCGCACGGCTGCGGCCGGAGCGGTGGATCGATGTGCCGGTCTCCATCACAGGCGTGGCCCCGGAGCAAATCCGCCAGTACGATTTGACCTCCATGGCCAACATCAAGCTCGTCGCCCCGGAAATTACGCTCGATCGCGGCTTCACCGGCTCCGGGACCTCGATCTCGATGCGCGGGGTGAGCTCCTCGAGTCTGGACGCCGGGTTGGAACAATCCATTCTCCTGGTATTTGACGGCATGGAGCTCAGTCGCGGCCGTATCCTCAACGATGCAATGTTTGATGTGGCGAGCATCGAGGTGCTGAAGGGGCCGCAAGCGCTGTTCTTCGGCAAGAACTCGCCCGGAGGTGTAGTCGCGGTCAAGTCGGAGGACCCGACGAGAGAATTCTCCGGATATGCCCGGGCCGGCTACGAAGTCACGACTAACCATACCCGCTCGTTCGAAGGCGCGCTTTCCGGACCTCTCACGGACAGTCTGGGATACCGGGTGGCCGCCTTCCTCAGCAAGAGCGAGGGCTACATCCAAAACGAGGACAGCGGTGTGCCGGACCTGATCCGGACAGCGGCCTCTGGAAGCACTTTCGTTCCGGCAGCCCAGCCGAGTCTAGGTGCCGAAGAAAAGGAAGCGGTGCGCCTGACATTGAAGTTCACTCCGGGCGAAAGCCTGGATGCCGACCTGAAAATTCTGCTCAGCCGTTATCGCGGCCAGAGTCTGCAAAGCTTCGACGAGGTCATGGCGTGCCCCGCGGGGCGCACCCACCCGGTGACGACTGGCGGAATCCTCGATTCGAACGGCGATTGCACGCTCAACGACAGGTCCTCGCAGGGCTGGCTGTCGCAGACGATCATCAACTCCTGGCCGCAGGTCAGGCGCTATGACGATGGACGCCCTTACTCGAAGGACGACTCCGTTCTGCCGACGCTGACACTCAACTACCATCTCGCGCACGCGACGCTGACCTCCATCACCGGATACTATGACTACGACTATGTGAGCCAGGGCAACGCCGACGGCACGTCCTACTCCTACTTCTGGTCATACAGCGACGAGAAGAACAGCAGCTTCTACCAGGAACTGCGCGCCGTCTCGGCACTCGATGGGTGGCTGAACTTCGCCGCCGGCGGCCACTTCGAGTACAACGACCGCACGCTTTACGTCGGCGGGGCGAACGGACCAAACTTGCAGGACCCGGCCACCGGCCGCTACAACCTCTACGACAATGAGCAACACAACAAGAGCCATGCCCAGTCGGCCTTCGCCCAGGCAATCCTGAGCCTTCCCGGCCACGTGGAGCTCACCGGCGGCGCTCGCTATACCCACGAGACCAAGTCACTACGCTCTTTGGAGAGCTACCTGAATCCGCGCGGCGTCGGTGCCGCCACCTTGCTGCCGCAAGGCAAGGTAATCGCAGGTGAGCGCAGCGAGCACAATGTCTCGCCCGAGGCGACCCTGGCCTGGCACGCCAGCGAGCACGTCATGTTGTATGGTGCTTACAAGACTGGCTACCTGTCGGGCGGCTTTTCGAATCCGGGCACCTTGTCGGCCGTCTCGACCTTGCAGACGTTGACCTTCAACGACGAAACGGCGAAGGGCTTCGAGGCCGGCCTGAAGGCTACGTTGCTCGACAATAAATTGACGGGCTCGTTGACCGCGTTCCGTTACAAGTATGAAGGTTTGCCACTGACCTCATTGATCGCGCTGAGCTCCACCGCGGTGACTTTCGTGACGCAGAATGCGGCCAGCACCATTACGCGCGGTGTTGAGCTCGAAAGCACCTGGCGTCCGGTGACCGGCTTCACCTTGCGAGGCTCGGCGAGCTATGACCAGGCCTATTTCGAGCAATTCGACGCCGCGCAGTGCTATACGGGGCAGACGCTCGCCCTGGGCTGTGTAGCCGCTCCGGTCACGGGAGCGAAAACCCAGAACCTCTCCGGCCGTCCCGTCTATCGAGCACCCAAGTGGTTGCTGAGCGCCGGCGCCGGTTATGACTTCGGCCTGACGGGCGAGTTGCGGCTGGGCCTGAATGCGGATCTGCGCTACACCTCCGGATACTACACCGGCCTCAACCTCAATCCCTTGTCGTATCAGACCGGTTTCACGACGGTAAACACCAGCGTCCGCCTGAGCACTGACAAGTGGTCCCTCGCCGTCATCGGCCGTAATTTGAGCAACCGGCGGTATGGCACACTGGGTGTCGACAAGCCTGGCGGCACGGGCGAGGTGTACACGGTTGCGGGTGAGCCGCGTGTGGTCCTCCTCCAGGCCGAGGCGCGCTTTTGACTATGGCTGAAGATCGGATCGCGGCTCTGCCGCCAGCGGGCTTTACCCGGGAGCTTTTCCGTCTCGATGGGAAAGTTGCCCTGATCATGGGAGGCCGGGGAGCCCTGGCGCAGGCGATGGCGGCGACATTGGCCGATCTTGGCTGCAGTGTGGCGCTTGCTTCCCGACACGAGTCGGATTGCGTGCAGATCGCGACGGGTATTGCCGCGCGTTACGGTCAGCGCGCGCTGGGTCTTCGTTGCGACATCGCGCGCGAAGAGGAGATCGAACAGGCGCTGACGCAGGTGACCGCCCAGCTCGGGGACATCGGCATTCTGATCAATAATGCAGGTGCCTCGTGGTGGGGCTTGCCGCAGGACATCCCCCTCGCGGGCTGGCGCAAGGTGGTCGATGTGAATCTGACAGGCACATTTCTCGCCTGCCGTCATGTTGCCCGACGCATGATCGTCAGCGGTGGCGGCGCGATAGTCAACATCGCCTCCGTCGGCGCTTTTCTCTCCTATGTCCCTGAGGCTGGACAGGTTGTCCCCTATACCACTACCAAGGCCGCGATCGTGCATCTGACGCAGGATCTCGCTGCGCAGTGGGCCGGGCACGGTATCCGTGTCAACGCAATAGCTCCGGGGTCCGTGGAGAGCGGTATGACGGACACCCTGAACGAGGATGTGCGCCAGCGGCTGCTGTCACGCATCCTGCTGCGCCGATTCGGGCGGCCGCTCGAAGTTGCCGGTGCGGTGGCACTGCTCGCATCCGCGGCGGGCAGCTTCATTACCGGCGAGACGCTCCTGGTCGACGGCGGACAGGCGATAGGTTGACATATTTGCCCGTGAAAATGTTTGCAGGGCTAGCGAGATTGTTCTCGTGCCTGGCGCAGCTGCTTCTTCAGAGCCTCGAGTGACGGATTGGTGAGCTCTCCAGCGGCACGCTTGTACAGTGTCAGTTTGCGCGCGCTTTCCGGCGATTGCCATTCGCGATCCGAGAAATCATTGCTGCTGTACCTGCGGGTCGTGTACGTGTAGTCGTTATATTCGAAGTAGATCCGCGCGGGCTCTTTGACTGTGGTCGGCTTGGCCTGAAGTGCCTGCAGCTCCGCTTTGTGGCCGACGCTGTCGATGAACCACTCCGGGGGATAGTGCAGGTTCTCGCATTGAGCCTTGAGGTCCTGCAAACGGAATGTGCCCTCATGCCCATAGTCACGGAAAATCTTGCCGAAGAACGTGAACGCAATGGAGTGCATCGATGGATCTACGATCAGGCGCTGCTCGGCGTGCTGGGAGGGCAATCCCTTATCTATGGCGTAGAGGTTCGCGCTCACGAAACACGCCATGCGGCTCGTGACATTCACGCCCGCATCGATGACCAGCGATCCATTCTGGAGTTGCTCCTGGAACTGCCCCGTGAACTTCCCGGCGGTCATGGGAGATGAGTAGAATGACTGCCGCATCACGAGCTCATCGGTCGAGCCGGCGAGGTTTGCCGTCACAACGAGGTTGATGACGCCCCAGTATTCCTTGCGCGCGGCGGGTGCTCTCCAGTGAAACGTGCAAACAGTGTTGCCGGTCTGACATGAATAGGGCACGGCTCCCAATGCCGGCGAGCCAAAGTCCGCATCGCCGATCAGCTCTGCACGGGTGATGTTGATCTGAGGAGGTGGGGCCCCCACCTGATCCGGCATGATGCTCAATGTCGCATTGAGATCCTGGCGGGTGCCCGCAAGGATGGCTGTGTTCAGTTCGAACCGATATTTCGGCAGCGCGGCCGGTAACGTTACCCTGCGCCAGGCTTCGTCGTCCGGTACACCGGCCCGGCGCAACGACTCGACCTGGTTGGCGATCCGCGCTGGCATCATCGGCCTCGTCGAGGCATCGACGGACCACGGATGGAGCAGGTCCCAGTTGGATCCTACCAGTGGCCGCGATCCGGGCGGATACTTTATGAACTCCCGGTATGCCACGATGGAGTTTTGCGGTGATGCGTCCGCTGCAGATACCGGAGTTGCGTTGGGCGCTGCTGCAGCCGTGGATTGAGCCTGCGCCTGGGCTAGGGTGGCTGCGGGTAACTCCCCGCACAACACGAGTCCGGCCAGCAGGAGAGTACTGCCGTGTTTCCTTCCGTTGGACATTTTGGCGACCTCTGTTCAGTCCGTTCCGAAAACAGTTTCATTCCATGTGGCAGTCATGTGCCCGTGATCAGGGGCAGAGTGCATAGGGCGCCGCGGTATATTCTGCAATCGCGTTCCGCGCGCCACCGTCGTGATCTACCTTGTAGGTCTTGAAACTGGCGTTCCAGTTCGTGCCGGACGAAAAGGGCCCGGACCAATTGCACCCGGTACCGCTTTGAGCATTGCATTCATTGTCCGTAATCCACCAGCCGTGGAACGAGTAGGTGCCCGCAGTATCCGTGTGCGGGGCCAGAGTACTATTGCAGTCTTGAAAGGATCCAACGCGGTTGTGTCCGCAGGTACTGTGGAGCGCAACGGCTCCGTCCGCGCACTGGTGCTCACCATTGCGTCCGCAGACCTTGCAGTCGGGGTTCAAGCCGCTCCCGGTCTGTGTCGGAAAGAGCAAGCATGCCGGCACGACGGTGTTGAGCGTCCCGGCGAAACCGCGCACCACGACGCCCTGCATGTTGTTGTGGTCGTATGCGCCGCGCGAATAGTCCGTCGTCAACGAATGATCTATGGTATGACCTACCCAGGTGAAGGTGTTGGCGAGCTCGGAGCCTCCCGCCGCACTGCTCGCGGCCATTACATGGGCGATCAAGATGGAGTTGCAACAGTAATCCGACTTCGCGAGATAGTTTTCGAACGCGCTGCAGCCGACGCTGTGACAGATGATCCAGCACTCCTGGTTGTTATTGGCATCGCAAAGGGAGTTGACCGCGTTTTGGATGATGCACTGCCCGCCTGGGCAGGTTGTGTCATCGAATTTTCTGTTCCAGGCGTCCCATTGGACGAAGTACACGTGTCCGTCGGCGGTCACCGGACTTCCGCTCCAGTACTGGTGTTGATCGGTGGTGAAGACACCGAATTGCTCGTTGGTGGAATCGGAACGTCCATGAATCAGCAGAATATTGTGCGTCATGGATTGGGCTTGGGAAACCCCCGGAGAGATCAGCCATCCCAGTGCAGCACACAATGTTGCTATGGCCAGTGCTCGCATGCGCTCCTCCTTGATCGCCGCATCGGACTCGAGGCTAGCTTAGACCAGCGCGCAAGGCCGCGGTAGATTCACGTTTACATCCACCCGTGTTGCGATACATCTTTGCGTTCCTGAGCGACTTCGCGTACCGATCCATTGCGATGCAAGGCTGGTAGCTGACCGCTCAGCTAGAGCTAATTCCGAGCGATGGCAGCTCGATTGACCATCGCCTCCGCCTGATTCTCATCGGCAGCGTGCGTACATATAACAGGCCCGCGGCTCAGAGCTGATATTCGGATGAACGACGTAGCGCTCCAGCCGCGCTTCGCGTACAAAACCCGACTTCTCGAGCGCGCGCGCCGATTTTCGATTCTCCACATCGCAAACTGCCTGCACACGAAAGAACTGGGGAAGCCCAAGGGCGGCTGCGGTGAGAGCGCAAATCGCCTCCGGCATCAGACCCAGACCCCAGTGGCGGCGGGCCAACACGTAGCCAAGATCCAGGATATGCGCTTGTATCCCAACATGCACATGTTCCCTGGCATCGAGCATTCCGATCGGAAGCTGGGGATCATCTCGAAACGCAAGGGCATAGGCCTGCCGATGACCAACCTCCCAATCCGCAAGACATTGCCTCAAGAAATTTTCCGCGTCGGCGAGCACCGTATGTGGCCGCCAGGTCATGTAATGCGGCACTTCCGCATCCCGGGTGTAGGCTTCAAAGATGTGCCGCGCGTCCGCTGCACATGGCTGGCGGAGCACGATGCGGTCCGTTTCGAGGAAATCAGGTAGCCGGCAAGCCATCGCCAATGCACCGTGGCGTACGAGGGAGTGACGGCAGGATTATAGGAAATAATGACCTGGCGCGGGAGTCCCTCACTGTTGGGTATGCAATCGCGGCAGGCTCGCGGTGCCTGTGCGGGACAGAGCCTCGATGTAGGGAGCTATCAGATCGGCGCAGAAGGCGGCGCCGCGTGCTGAGAGGTGGGGATCGCCGGGCAGGAACAATCCCGGCGGGTCCGCAGCTCGAGCGAACGCGGAGATCAGATCGTAGTCGTCATCGAAGTATCGCGGGGCGTCAGGATTGGCCGCTGGAAAGTAGTCTTGGCGGGATTGCGCGTTGAAGCGCCCGTCCCAGGGTAACACGGCGAAATGCATATGGGGGTGCACACGCAGACCCTCTTTGACGAACATCGAGCGTACGCGTTGTGCCAGAATTTGTGCCGCCACGCCGCTGCTTGGATGGAAACCAATCGGTGCCAGGGCGCGCCGTCGCATCATGTTGGTATAGGCCAAGAACCCCAGCTGGACTGTGCGCAGATTCAGGATCGGACAGATCAGGCGGGAAGGGGGCCAAGCGGCGCTGCTCAAGAAGCCGCAGCGGCTCACGTGGCTCGAGACTCCATAGGTGTCCCATAAATCGTTGAGCTCTGTAAAGACGATCAACACCTCAGCGTCTTTGGGTACCGACTCGAGTATGTGCGCGTACTGCAGCGGCCCGATGCCCGGAATGCCATGATTGACAACCAGCCAGTCCGCGCCGAGACGTGCCTGCATGCGGCTGGCAACTGTCTCCGAATCGCTCAAGCCCCAGCCGAAAATCTGCGAATCGCCGATCAGGTCCAGCCGATGCCGGGCGCTTGTCTCGTCCGGCGCACCGACGGTGGCACGATGCCCCTGCGCATCGATCGAAATACCGATCGTTCGTCCATACATGTGTGCTCGTCCCGAGACACCGGGAATCAAACGGAGATCCTTTCCATCCATCGACGCCTCGAACGCGGGTACATCGGGCGGCGGGATCGTCATTCGGGCGAGCAGCTCGCCCGCGAGCAGGACCAACAGCACTACACCCACACGGCGCAACCACGCAGGCCTGCTCATGGCTTTATCCCCATTCCCGCGGCCAGCGCTTGCGCGGCCACCTCCTGGCCGGCCGCCATGAGATGGTGGCTCTGGACGTCGATGAGGTCGGGTTGGTTGAGCGCGGCGCGTAGCGCAGACTCCAACACGATCACCGGGATGTTCAGCCTGGTTCTCAGCCGGGCGACGACGTTGCTTTGGAACGCTTCCAGGTGCCGCACCGCTTCCCGCTGCGCGGCCTGGTGGAGAGCGAAGTCAGCATCGGTCCGATAGAGCGCCCGGTACTTCAGAAATTGTGACGCATCGACCTGGCTGTCCTGGGGAATGATGAGGATCGCGCGCTGGTCGGCTGGCGGCAGCGCGCGCACGAGCCGGTCGAGGCTTGCGGCAACTCCTTCGGCCAGAATCGTCCGTTCGGTATCGTTCAACAGCAGCATGGAGTAGTTGACCTCCACGTGCGCATCTTTCTGCCGGGGCTCCAGAGCGAGTCGCAGCATGTCGAAATCGATAAAGGCTACACTATGGTGCGACAGCCAGGAGGTGACTCGGCCGCTGGAGGGAAGGTGGTCCGCCGCGCGCCCCATATACATGTCATCCGGATCGCTGCCCAGGTTGAGGGCCACCACCTCGATTCGCAGGCGCTGCGGATGCGCGCGAGTGTAGTCGCGTGCCCAACTGAGCTCTCGCTCCGGATCCTGCAGGGCAGCCGCGAGAATCGTGACTCGTTCGAGCGGCACGTGCACCCTTTGCGCGAGCCGCGCTGCCGCCGTTGCGGAGAAATTCAGCCCCCAGCCGAGAATCTGGGAGTCGCCGACAAACAGGATGCCATCCGCTCGGTTGGCACTCCGTGCAGTCACATCGGCGACCCTTGCGCCCGTTGCATCTGTCGTGAGCTGCATTCGCCCGTAGTGGGGGAGTTTGACGGGCAGATCGAGCTCCTTCTCGAGCCGGGGGCCGCCGAAATCGTCGAGTACCGAGGGAATCAGGGGGCGGCTGTTTCTTTGCAGCGCCCGCGCGGCAAGCTCGAGAAACACGGCGGCACCAGTGAGCACGAGCGCCAGAAAGATCAAATCCGCAGTCACGGTCCTCAGCAGCTTCAAGCGATCGGACATGTGACACCGTCCTTGGTGGCCAGCAAACTATGGACTCGATATCCCCGGCCAGTTCCTGCACTCCCGAGAGCGAGGTGAACCGCTATAGCTGACGCAGAGCCCCGTCCTGCCCTGGGGTCCTCATGTGAATACCTTCGATGCCGTGCGTAGCTGTTCGATCCACGCCGCGCCCTCCTTGAAACCGCCCGCCGCTATGCTGGCGCAGATCTCCTCCAGATTGGCGCTACCGCTGCCGGATCCTGGCGCCAGCTGCTCGACGATAGCGATGTAGCCTGCCGCCAGCAAAGCGGGTCCGGGTGCGCCCGCCGCGGTGTAATGTTGTTTTGCAATCGAGAATGACGCGATGGCATCCGCAAACCTTCGCAGTGCGAGCTCTAGCGCGCCGGAAAGCCAGGCTGCGGTGCCTCGTTGCTCGCTACCAAGACCGAGGCGCTCGACCAGCCGGGCGGAGCGCTGGGACATTTGCAGCGCCCGCACGAGAGTCGGTTCATCGACCGCCGGCGCTGTGAGGCTCCATCCGGGCCAGCAATCGGCAGCCGCATTGTAAGTAAATCTTTGTGCCGCGGTGAGCGCGGAGCGTTGCTCGTCGTTCGCACACTCAGCGGCTCGCTGCTCGATCATATCTGCCGCGGTAGTGGCCGCAGCGAGAATGGTCGCCGGATGGCCGCCCTTGCGTGCCTCCTTGACGTAATTTACCAGTCTCAGGGTCAGCTCAGGCAACGCTTCAGTCTCGGCGTGTTCGAAAGAAGAGTCCGTCGGCATAGTGCATTCCTCCTGCGCGTCTATGTTGGTTTCGCTTACCGGCGAGTTGGATGCACGCGCTGTTGCGCCAGTCGCGCAGCGCGGCGAGCACAATCCAACGTTGCCGCAGACGCTGGGCTGCGGGTCTGTTCAGCTGCCCAGCGGTGAATCTGGATCTGCCTGTCCAGCGGCAGCACGGGCGGCTTGTGAGACGCACGCGGGGGTTATATAAACTACTTCGGGGTGAATGGAAACATTCGTGCGCCGTTCCACCAATGGAAAATTGAATTCGCCGGTGAATCCACCGCTAGTGCTAAATGCCGAAGGAAGGCAACAATGTTTCGCCTCGAGCAGGCTCTCTCCGCGAAGCTCCTCAGGGAACTGGCCGAATCCACGGCCGAAGGCCTCGCCCGCCGGGATTGCTTCTATGACCAATTCCACTACGTGAATCGTCGCTTTGTTGCGGAACACTTCGAACAGCTCGCAGGGCTCGTCGTGGAGTCGGTACGGCCGCTGCGTCCGGGCATCACGACCAGTGATCTCACTTACGTCAACGACTTCGTTTCCCCCGTCAATCTCGCCAACGCGCACATATACCTCAACAGCGACGTCAAGGAAAACAAGTACGGCTGGCACAATGATGCCATCGACCGGTGGTTGCGGCCCTGTTACAACCTTTGGATACCCCTCTATCCGCAATCGACGCTGGTTGACCTGGACGACCAATCCCTGTTCGATGTCCTGACGCCAACCTCGTGTCCCCAACTTTACGATGCGGACGGGAACGTGCGGTGCGAGTTTTTCTGGAGTACCAAGCTGCTCCCGCCAGCGGATCGTCAAATCGTCGCAAAGCTGGTCGGTTTGCCTCTAACCAGTTTGGACGATTACGTGTATTTCAACAGCAGCGCAGGAACGGAAAAGATCCCTCTTGCGGAGTTGACTCCGGTCCCGGTCGTGCGCCCGCAGCTCGGCGATTGCTACGTGTTCGACTCGAGCAACCAGCATGCCAGCGGGCCATCCCGGTTTGAGCGTGTTGGGATCTCCGTAAAGTTCCTGGTGAAGAATCCCGAGCTCGGCTTCCGCACTTTACCACGCTCCATGGTTCCAGTCGGATGGGCGGGGATGTTCATTTGCTGGTACGACCAATTCCGGAGCTTCTCCGCCTATCGAAACGTGATCGATATGTACATCGAGCGTGAGCAGCCATTGCTGGAGCAGAACGCCGACAAGCTCGAATGCGTGCGTGAGTACCTCTTGCGGGTCTGCGCAGAGCTGGAGAGCTCGTGAATACGAGCGGTAGCGACCACTGAGCTTGCACGTGGCATGGCCGTCTGACTACGTGCAACTACGAATAGGATCGAGGTACTCTAGCGCTATGTATAATAGACTGGAGCAAGGAGGGAAGCTCGATGAATGCACGCGTAACAGTCATGGTGTCGGTGGCAGCGGCGTTGCTATGGGCTGACGGGCAGGCCGCGCCACAGTATGTGGTGAGTGACCTCGTCAAGCCAGCGAGGCCGGCATTCGCCGCACTGCAATTCACGTTGGCGCAGACCACAGGCCCGTCGAAATCGGCAGCGCTGGTTCGATCAGTGGCCCGGGGTGGCGTCATTGCGATCCCGGGCGCGGTTTTTGCCGCGGGCATCAATTCGCAGGCGGAAGTGACCGGATTCCTATTCACTCCTGAGCAGCGCGCGTTCATCTATGACAAGGGTCTCATCGAGGTTCTCGGCACCTTGGGAGGGGACCTCAGTGGGGGACAGGACATCAACTCCGCGGGAGAAGTCACCGGCGTTTCCTATACTGCGGAAGCCGGCGGCGAAGTCTTCCAGCACGCCTTCCTTTACAGGCAAGGGGTGATGCACGATATCGGCACTCTGGGCGGCAAGGACTCGTTCGGTGACGGCATCAATTCCGAAGGAGCAATCACCGGGTGGGCCACACTCAGTGGCTCGATCACGGAGGGAGCCAACAGGCACGCATTTGTCTACCGGCATGGAGTGATGCACGACCTTGGAACTTTGACCGGCCCGGACCCTCTTGCGCAGAACGAGAGCGCCGGTACGAGCATCAATTCCTTCGGGCAGGTGACGGGATATTCCAGCGTGTCGGCCTCGGCCACGCTGCCGATTCATGCCTTTGTGTTTAGTAGCGGCAAGATGCACGACATCGGCACGCTGGGGGGGACCGCGAGCTTCGGATCGGGCATCAATGACCGCGGAGAGGTGACTGGCTCGTCGACGGTGGACGATCAGGCTGACGCGAATTTCCACGCATTCCTCTATAGTCATGGCGTGATGAGAGATCTCGGCACGCTGGTCGGCCCCGACCCTCAAGCGCAAATCCAGAGTAGCGCGAACTCGATCAACGTTCGCGGAGAGGTCACGGGCTATTCGTTCCTGACGTCGGGTCCTCCGGACAACGCGCACCCCGCTCACGCTTTTCTCTACAAAGATGGTGTGATGACGGATCTGAATAGCCTGATCAATCCTTCCGCACTACCGTCCGGAGTCGTGTTGACGGAAGGATTCGCAATCAACAACAAAGGAACCGTCGTCGCCAGTGGCAGCGACGGCACGGTATACCTGCTCACGCCCTCGAAGCCGTAAAGAAAAGAACGCCTGGCACGCAAGCACTGACGCTTCCCGCGGTGCTTGCGTGTCACTGGCGAAACAAGGGCCAGACCTCCTGATCTGAATCAGCAGGTCCCCGATTGCAGTGCTGGGGCTACGAACATTCCCGGAGCCCGTGCCGCGCCCTTCAGGTGGGGGCACCTCTTCAGTCGATCTTGAACACCGTGCCGAGTCCGTTCGTGCCGTATGTGTAGGTCGTTCCATAGAGGTTACCAGCACTGTCCATCACCAACGCGCCTTGCGGATTTCCCCCATCCGTCTTGTCACCAGCGAAAGAGTGCAGGACGGTTTCCGTACCGGTAGCGCTGATCATGAACACCGTGCCGACGTTCTTTGCGCCGCCGTCGTACGTGGTTCCGAAGAGGTTGCCGGCGCTATCCATGATCAGACTCGCTTGCGGGTGCGACCCATCGGCAGTCCCGCCGGCGAAAGAGTGCAGGACGGTCTCTGTGCCCGTAGCGCTGATCTTGAACACCGTGCCGAGGTTGTTTGCGCCGCCCAGATCGGTCGTCCCATACAGGTTGCCGGCACTGTCCATGATCAGGCCTGCCTCCGGGCTCGTCCCGTTATTGGGGGTACCGGGGAAAGTTCCGATGAAAGAGTACAAGTCGGTTATCGCGCCGGCGGGGGTGACTTTGAACACCGCGCCACTGCCACTTCCGTTCCCGCCATTGTTGACGGTCGTGCCGTAGAGGTTTCCGGCGTTATCGATGATCAGACTTGCCTGGGGGTTCGCCCCATTGATCGCGTCGAAGGAATAGAGGAGGCTTTCGGTGCCGTCGGAGGCGATCTTGTATACGGTGCCGATTCCGCTCGCACCACCGTAATGAGTCATTCCATACAGATTTCCCGCGCCATCCATGGCCAGCCCTCCCTGGGCGTTCACCCCGTCGGTCATGCCGCCAGCGAAAAAGTGCAGGACGGTTTCCGTGCCGGTGGGGCTGATCTTGAAAACGGTGCCATAGTTGTTCGCACCGCCGAAGTAAGTCGATCCGTACAGATTGCCCGCGGTGTCCATGAGCAGGCTCGATTGCGGTTCTGCCCCGTCAGTTGCGCCGCCGGCGAAAGCGTACAAAACAGTTTCTGCACCGGCGGGGGTGATCTTGAACACCGTGCCATTCCCGTTGTGCGCACCGCCGTAAAAGGTCGTTCCATACATGTTGCCGGTGCTATCCATGATCAAACCCGCCTGCGGGTTTGCCCCGTCAGTTATGCCGCCGACGAAAGCGTACAGGGTCGTTTCCGTGCCCGGGGCGCAGGACACGGTCACGTTGGTCACATTCGATACGCCCGCCGTCCCGCTGCCATTGCTGATTGCGCAGCTGATTCCGGCCGTGTGCGATTGGACTGTAACGGCGTAAGTACCGTCCACAGCCAGAGGCTTCGAAAACACGAACCCACCGTCAGAAACGACGCTCAGCGCGTCCCCACTGTTATTCAGCAGCGTGACGCTTTGGCCGGCGCTCAACCCTGAAACAGTGCCACCCACCGTAGGTGGGGGTGGCACTGTTACGGTGACTGAGTACGCGATGACCACGGGAGAATTGCCTAACTGGTGCGCGCACGCAGCGTCAGAACAGATAGCCAGGCTCAACTGTCCCGAGTAGCTACCTGGCGCAAGCCCGCTGGCGGCCGATATCTGTGCGGTGCCCGTAGTTCCCGAGATGGTAGCCGGTATGGTTGAGGCGAGGCCCGGACCAGAGACCGTGGCCGCGATGTACAAGGCGCCCGTGTACTGGCCAGTTGACGTAATGGTGATGGTCTGCGGGGGTGGAGACTGGTTCTGATTGAAGTTGAAGCTGATCGAGCTCTTATCGGACGTGAATGTAATCCCACCGGTTGTACCGCCGCCTCCACCTCCACCTCCACCACCACCGCCACAGCCGGGCAGAGCAAGTATGCTGGCAGTAATGAGGAGCAACGCAGTCAACGTGCGAGCACGCAACAAGCTCATGATCTTGCCCTCCCAGGCAATCTTTTTGTACAGCGTGGTGCGCCTCCCCCCCGGGAGGCTCGGCCGGATGATAGCGCTAACGGCACGGCTCTAGCTGCTGTTTGGCGGAAGCGTGACCGATTCACGGGCAGGACGGTAAAACTCGGCCTCACGGCTATTGCACTGGCCACCTGCCGACAGCGATGTGCGCCGTTTCGGCGGAAGAACGTCGAGTGCGATCGTTGGGCTCGCTCACGTACCCGGCGCTGATGACAGCGCGAGTAGCAGAAGGGGCCCTGGTAAAGAATGCCAACAGACGCCAAACTTCAGTGCGTGGTGGTTTTGGCCTGCGTCGAGGGATCCGCTGGATGACAATCCGTTGTAACCTTGCGTTGCTTGGCGTTTGCGCGGGGGCTCTGTTGTCGAATGCCTCCATGGCGGGTCCGACGGCGGATTACGACTATGACGCCCGACTCACCCGGGTGCTCGAGGCGACGCCTCTCATCGATGGGCATAACGATCTGCCCTGGGAAATCCGTACCCGCATCAAAGGCGGCCTCGCGGGCATCGATTTGAAGTCCGATACCGCGAGACTGCCGGCCCCCGCGGACGAATTGCCTTTGATGACGGATATTCCACGTTTACGCGCCGGGCACGTCGGCGGTCAGTTCTGGTCCGTGTGGGTCCCCGTGGATATCAAAGGCTTCGAGGCGGTCCAGACTACCCTCGAGCAGATTGACCTGGTCAAGCGCATGGCCGCCCGTTACCCGGCCGATTTTGCGATGGCCTATACCGCTGCCGACGTGCGCCGGATCCACAACTCCGGCAAAGTGGCATGTCTGATCGGCATCGAAGGCGGCCACCAGATCAACAACTCGCTGGCAGTGTTGCGCGAGATGTACGATCTAGGAGCGCGCTACATGACGCTGACTCATATTTTGACGACCCGCTGGGCCGATTCCGCCACTGATGCGCCCGTGCACCACGGCCTGACGCCGTTCGGTGCAGACGTGGTCCGCGAAATGAACAGGCTAGGCATGCTCGTCGATCTCAGCCACGTCTCGCCGGAGACCATGAAAGCGGCGTTGGCTGTCAGTGCGGCGCCCGTCATCTTCTCGCATTCCTCCGCGCGCGCGCTCGTTGATCACCCGCGTGATGTCGCCGACGACATCCTGCGATTGGTCGCGCAGAACGGCGGTGTGGTCATGGCCAATTTCAACCCCGGTTATGTCTCTGCGGCCCGTAACCAATGGGACGCCGATCGAGCAGCCGAGCTGGCACGGTACAGCGCGCCTCCCTATGGCGGTCTCTACATCGGGCAGCCCGACCGAGCGAAGGCTGCCCTCGCACGTTGGGAAGACGAGCACCCCAAACCTGTCACGACCCTGGAGCAGGTGGCGGACCATATCGAACATATCCGACAAGTTGCCGGCGTGGATCATGTTGGCCTGGGGTCTGATTTCGACGGAATCACGGATACCCCCCGTGGCCTGGAGGGAGTAGATCGCTACCCAGCTCTCCTGGCCGAGCTCATGCGCCGTGGCTGGACGGACGCCGATATCGGCAAGATCGCGGGTGAGAATGTATTGCGCGTCCTGGCGGAAGCCGAGCGCGTCGCGACGAAACTTCGCAGCTCCAGCCTGCCTTCCGAGGCCGTGATAGACAACGCTGCACAGTAGCCCTGGCATAACCAACGACGAATCGCGTCTGCGACTCTTCAGGTCTTCTTGAACGCCACGCTGATCACGATCTGGGTCGCGTCGCTGACAATCGGAACATATTTGCCGAGCCCAAAATCCGACCGCTTGACCACACCTGTGGCACGGAACCCGATGATGAGTTCTTTGGCGTCAAAGGGACTGGGGCCGCCACCGATGAAGGTTGCATTGAGGACCACAGGCAACGTGACGTTGTGCATCGACAGCTTGCCAGAGATCGCCAGGGTTCGCGGACCTGTACGTGCGACGGCAGTCGCGACAAAACTCAAATAGGGGTAGGTTTCGCCGTCGAAGAATTCGTCGGAGAAGAGCTCGCCATCGAGCTCCCGATTGGTGGTCTCGACCGTTGCCACCGGCACCTTCACTTGCAGCTCGGTCGAGCCGAGGTTCTTTGGGTCCAGCTTCATCGTTCCGGTGGCACCCGGAAAGGTGCCCCAATAGTCGCTGGATCCAAAGTGCAGCACCTCGTATCGGACCAAGGTCTCTTTGGAATCCACGGTGTACCTGCCCGCAGGCAGGTCGTCTACGCCTTTTATCGTCTGGGCATCGGCCACGCTATTTGCGGCGACCAGGGCGGCTATGAACAGTCGGACTATCGCTGACTTCATCGTTCTGACCTCATCAGGACTTGGAGGCTCACGAGGAGCTGCGATGAAGGTTGCCGGTACAGCTCCGGGAAGTCCTGAGGGAAGCGCCCAAAAGCTCTGAAAAGCTCTGAAATCGCTTTTGCCCAAGTCCCTGGTTGGGGCACACTCGTTTCATAAACAGCATCCTGGCTACTGCCTTTGCGCATTGGCGATTGGCACATTGATCCGATCGCGGGTCAGATCTCCCGAAACGATGAGAAGGTTCGCGTAGATGCGCGGACCCTCAAGCTCCTACTCGTGCTGGCCCAACGTCCGGGCGAGACCATCAGTATTGATGAGTTGCTGGAGCGCGCCTGGGAGGGTGTCGTCGTTACGCCAGACTCGGTGTATCAAGGCATCGCAACCCTGCGCCGCCTTCTCGGCGACAACCCCAAGCAGACACGCTATATCGTCACGGTACCCAGACTGGGCTACCGGCTGATTGCGCCGGTCGTCGTGACATCAGACGAGCCGAAGACAACCTCTGGGGTGTCAAACGTGGTGCATCCGGACGCGTCTGGCGGCCGTGAGCCGCTGGCGCGACATCGTCATTGGGCAATCACGATGGCGGGCATCGTCACTGCAATTGCGCTCGTAGCCGGTTTGATCTTCCTGAGAGCAAGCAATTTCCCTACGGCGCCTGGATATGCTCCTAGACCCAATGTCGGAGTGGCTCCGTTTGTCGACCTGACGCCGAGCATGGATCAAGATCAATTGGCGGATGAGATGACCGAAGGGGTGGCTGACCGGCTGAGCCGTAACTCGGCGCTCCAGACTCCCGGCTTCCGTGCCTCCTACTACCTCATTGGCAAACCGACCACAGTGAAGGAAGCAGGCCGCAAACTGGCCGTCACCTATGTGGTGGACGGCAGCGTCCGTCGATCGGCGCAGACCGTGAGGATCACGGCACGCTTGGTGCGCGCCGACTCTGGCGTTGTCCTCTGGTCGCAGGTCTTTGAACAGCCGGTGATGAAACTCAATGTTGTCCAGGATGACATCGTGAGCTCGGTGGCAGCCGCCTTGACGAAGGTCGGTTCGGCTACCGGCTGAGGGAGCCACGTTGGGTTGGAGCCGCATAGCGGCGGCACATTTTGGGTGCATCGGAAAAGGGGCCATGGCAGCAGCACACGGTCAGTGGGGCGCCTTGCCAGGCCCGGATGGCAAGAGGCATCACTCTAAGTCTGCCGAGCGCGCTTTCGCTCGCAGGCGCTCGAGTTCGTGCCGGTAGGCATCGGCGTCGCCGTAGTCTACGAAGTCGCCATAACGCGAGTGCACGCCGAGTACACGTCGCGCGTGCTTGATAGGGCACCAGTACTCCTCCGTTCGGGAGGCGACTTCGCGAACGTATGCCAGCAGGCCGTTCGCGTAGGAGCAGTATGCGCAGTTGAGCTTTTCGATGGCGTTGAGATAAGCGAGGTGGCCGCGGTCGAACGCCAGATAATCGCGCCGGGATACGCGGGGGATCCCATATACAGGGAAGCATACCGCCTGGTACACCGCGACGAAGAAGTCGAGCAATAACAGCGGAATGATGAGTGCATATATCGCGGGCGCAGTTAGAATCATGGCTGGGCGAGCATCAAAGAGATAACTCGACAACCGCGCTTTCAACAGCCGGTGCCGTGCAATCATGACTTGTTCGAAGTGTACGGCGCCGTCGTGCAGCTTGTAGTTGAGCTCGATGCGCCGCCTGGCGAGGGCCTCTTCGAGCTGCCGCTCGAGGGCTCGAATCGAAGTCGCGAGGTGGGCAATTTCGTCGCGGACGGTCTCGGTCATTTGGATGGACTCCTGTAACGAGACGCAGCGGTCGGCGCCTGAGGCGCTCAACATACCTCATTGGTGTGTGGCCCGTGCGCTGGCTGGGGTCCATGAGGGCCTCCTACTCGGTCGGCGTTGTTTGTCGCGTGGGGAAGCGCTCTGATGGGGTAGGGTACCGACGAGGCCGATGTATCCAGTGCGATGCGCTCACCCCGAGGAAGCCATCAAAGATCCGCTTTTGTTTGCAAGAGCTCTTCGACAGGATGCGTGGTGCTCGAGTCCGCCGCTCGAACACTCACCAAACCCAAGTCAGGCTCACGCATGGCCATTTCGATTTCGGACGCGGCGTTCTTGAGCTTCCGAGTGGTGCTTTGGAGTTGATTTCTCACTCTTTGGCTCAAAGGAGGCACGCTG